>Ga0209474_10000222_pt1 | contig 68902 bp, 64 predicted proteins | sample GraSoiAngelo_145_FD_185902 | JGI IMG/M metagenome (GOLD analysis project Ga0209474, IMG submission 185902) | Grasslands soil microbial communities from the Angelo Coastal Reserve, California, USA - 14_1009_05_20cm (SPAdes) (version 2) | ecosystem: Environmental > Terrestrial > Soil > Grasslands...
GCGCGCGCTTCTACGTGTACAAAGATGTTACGGGAGCCATAGTTATAATGACCGAGTCGCGGCTTCCCCAGGACCTGTGATCTTTATTGACTGCTGAAACAGCCACCGTCCGGCTCTCCTACATCATCAATCACGATGTGACGAGGGCCGCGATGCAGAATTTCTCGGCCCGAACCGGCATCTCGCTGGCCGCCGATTCGGCGGACGGCTATCAGATTCCGCCGGGCTTGCCCCAGAGCGATTTTTGCCTGCTGATGCAAAACTTCGGGCGGTGCGAGATGGCCGCGAATTCTTCGGCGCCACCCACGGCCGACGAGCCGCAACTCCGCTACGACGGCGCCCAGATCGGGCACCTGATCATCCCGATCTGCGACGGACGCCATCTGCTGGGCCGGCTGGTGAGTGAGCCCTTCGCGGTTGCCCGGCCCGACTTCGCGACCGTGTACGAGCTGGCTCGGGCGCTGCCAGTGCACCCCGACAACCTGATGCGAGCCACCCAATCGGTGCCGGTCGTCTCGCAAACGAACATCATGGAGGCGGCCAACCTCGTTCACACCCTTGTGCAGCACGTCGTGGCCCAGAACTACAAGCACCAGGACGAGCTGACCGTGCTGCGGGCGTTCGACAGCATCATGACCAACCTGAGCTATGAAGTGCTGAGCGACATGATCCTGAACCTGGGGACCCGGCTGCTTCGGGGCCAGGCATCGTTGTTGTTCATCGCCAGCGACCAGGGTCAACGCGAGGAAGCGTATGCCGGACCGGAGCCAAACGGCACCGGGGACCTGCGTCGGCTGCTCGTCGAGATGAGTGATTTCGTGCTGCAGTCGAAGCGGCCGCTCTCTGTTCCCGACGCTTCGCAGAGCCCCTGGACCCAGTATTTGCTCGACCGGCAGGAGGTGCAGGGCTCGATCACCATTACGCCGCTTCTTCAGCAGGAGCGAATCCGTGGCACGCTCGGCATTTACGCCGCCGAGCCAAGTCGTGACCCCGAGTCGGACCTTCACCTACTGTCCATGCTCGCCGCCCAGGCCGTCAACAGTCTCGTGATGCTCGAGCGCTTGGTGGCCAGCGAGGAGCAAGCCCTGACCGACAGTCTCACGGGCCTCTACAACTATCGGTTCTTCCAGGAGAGCCTGCAGCGCGAGCTGAGCCGCGCCTCGCGCAGCAAGGCACCGCTGTCCCTGATCGTGCTCGACCTCGACAACTTCAAAGTGATCAACGACAGCTACGGCCACGGTGTCGGTGACCGCGTGCTCCGACATCTCGCCGACCTCATCCAGCGCCATAGCCGCAAGGCCAACGTGGTGGTCCGATACGGCGGCGACGAGTTTTGCATCATCGTCCCGGAAGGGGACCTGGACACTGCGCGCGCCGTGGCCGAGCGGGTGCTCGCCGAAATCCGCAACAGCCCCTACGCCGACGAGGCGCACGGCGTGTCGCCGCTGGCGCTGACGGTCAGCGCCGGTGTCACCTCGTACCGCCCCGAAGAAGACAACGCGTTCTCGTTCTTCAAGCGAGCCGACGAGAACCTCCTCACCGCCAAGCGCACCGGGAAAGACCGGGTCGTCGGCGAGTGATCAGCGGCGCCGGTAGGGCCGGCGCAACGCCCGCCGGAGCAGCCAGGGCACGGTGACCGCCACGAGCGGTTGCCCCAGGAACGCGGCGACCTGCTCGACCTTCGGGAAGAGCTCGGAGGCTGAGTGTTCGAGCGCGAAGCCATGCTCGTTCAATTGCGCCGCCAGCCGCTCGAGCGACATGGCCTCCTCGCCGGCGTAAACCGAGAGCTCTCGGGCGCGACGGGCGGCCCTCCGATAGGCACGCCAGGCGCGCTGAATCGCGTAGAGGAGAAGGACCAGGCCGACACCAGCGCAAGCGATGCCGACGACTGGGAGGGTTACTCTTCGGCCTCCTCCGCTCCCCCCACGCCGGCAATCGTGGCCACCGTATCGCCTTCATCCAGGCGCATGATGATCACGCCCTGGGTTTGCCTGCCGGCTACCCGAATGTTCTCGATCGGGGTGCGAATCACCTGGCCACCCTCCGAGATGACGATCAGTTGTTCCTCTTCGGGATTGACCACCACTCGCATCCCGACCAGCGGGCCGGTGCGGTCAGTGATCGCCATGGTGTAAACGCCCTGCCCGCCGCGGGAATGCGAGGGATAATCCTCGAGCGGCGTCAGCTTGCCGTAGCCCTTGGCCGAGACGACCAGCAGGTGAGCGCCCTTTCTGACGATGTCGAAGCCGGCGACCAGGGCGTCCTTCCGCAGCGTGATCCCGCGCACCCCGGTGGTATCGCGACCCATCGGGCGAACCTGCTTTTCACTGAACCGGATGGCCTTGCCGTCGGTGGTGGCGATGATCAGCTCATCGGATCCCGCGCTTAGCTTCACCCAGTTGAGCTCGTCGCCCTCTGTCAGGTTGATGGCGATCAGGCCGTTGCGGCGGACCTGGCTGTAGAGCCGCGCCGGCGTCTTCTTGATGGTGCCCTGCTTGGTCACCATCACCAGGTATCGGTCCTCAGCCCAATCCGTGATGCCAACGACGGCCGTGATCTTGTCTTTAGGATCGATGTCGATCAGGTTCGCCACGGGGAGCCCCTTGGCCTGCCGGTTGACGTCGGGGATCTCGTGCACCCGCAACCGGAAGACGGATCCGTGATTGGTGAAGAAGAGCATGTCGGAGTGAGTCGAGGAGATCGCCAGGTGCTCCACGAAATCTGACTCCACCCGGGCCGCTCCGAGCACGCCCTTACCACCTCGCCGCTGTGGCCGGTAGGTCGTCGCCGGCACGCGCTTGACGTAGCCGCGGTGGGTCAGCGTAACCACCACGTCCTCCTTGGGTACCAGATCCTCCTCGTTGAGCTCGACGGAGCCCTGGAAGTCGAGGGTGGTCCGGCGAGCGTCGCCATACTTCTTCTTCAGCTCGGCCAGATCGTCTTTGATGAGCATCATGATCTTCGCTTCATGCTGGAGGAGATCTTCGAGGTAGGCGATCCGTTTGATGACCTCCTCGTACTCCTCCATGACTTTGTTTCGCTCGAGCCGGGTGAGGCGGCCCAGCCGCATGTCCACGATCGCCTTCGATTGCCGGTCGGAGAGCTTGAACCGTTCCTGCAGGCGCTCCTGCGCCGTCTTCTCGTCCTGCGACTCACGGATCGTCTTGATCACGGCATCGAGGTTGTCGAGCGCGATCTTGAGGCCTTCCAGCAGGTGCGCGCGATCTCGGGCGCGCTCCAGCTCGTAGCGCGTCCGGCGGGTCAGGACTTCGCGCCGGTGATCGATGTGGTGCTGGAGCAGGGCCTTGAGGTTGAGCACCACCGGACGGCCCTCGACCAGGGCGAGCGAGATCACGCCAAACGTGGTCTGCAACGCGGTGTGCTTGTACAGGTTGTTCAGGACGGTGAGCGCCCGCGCGTCTTTCTTGAGCTCGATCACGATCCGCATCCCGTGGCGATCGGACTCATCATTGAGGTCGGCGATGCCCTCGAGCTTGCGCTCACCAACCAGCTCGGCGATCCGGGAGACCAGGGTCGCCTTGTTGACCATGTAGGGGATCTCGGTGATGATGATCCGCTCGCGGCCGTTCTTCGCCTCTTCGAAGGTGTGGCGGGCACGGACGATCAACCGGCCGTGGCCGGTGCCATAGGCGGCGGCGATCCCCTCGCGGCCGATGATGATCCCGCCGGTCGGGAAGTCTGGGCCCCGTACCAGCTTCATCAAATCCTCGGTGGTCGCGTCCGGTTGATCGATCAGGTAGATCTCCGCGTCGCAGACCTCGCCGAGGTTATGCGGGGGAATGTTGGTCGTCATCCCGACCGCGATCCCCGATGAACCGTTGATCATCAGGTTGGGCAGCCGGGCGGGCAGCACGAGCGGCTCCTGGCGGGTCGCGGAGTAGTTGTCGCCGAAGTCGACGGTGTTCTTCTCCAGGTCGACCAGCAATTCGGCGGCGATCGGCGCCAGCCGCGCTTCGGTGTACCGGTATGCGGCCGCCGAGTCGCCGTCAATCGATCCGAAGTTGCCCTGACCGTCGACCAGCGGGTAGCGCAGCGAGAAATCCTGCGCCAGTCGGACGAGGGAGTCGTAGACGGAGCTATCGCCGTGCGGGTGATAGTGCTTCAGCACCTCGCCGATGATCGCGGCACACTTCTGGTAGCGAGCGCCGGGGGTCATCCCCTGTTCCTGCATCGCGTACAAAATGCGGCGATGCACGGGCTTTAACCCATCACGAGCGTCCGGCAGCGCCCGGCTGACGATGACGCTCATGGCATAGTCCATGTAGCTCGAGCGCATCTCGCTCTCGAGCTGCAATGGCAGAACGGTGCCGATGTTTAGTGGCTCCATGCTGACCTCGTGAAGGAAGACTGGATCTTAGTTGTTGTCAAAGCGTTTGAGGACGATGCAGGCGTTCTGGCCACCAAACCCGAATGAGTTGGACATCGCGACCTTGATCTGGTGGCGGCGTGGTTCATTCGGCACGTAGTCCAGGTCGCACTCCGGGTCCGGGTGCTCCAGGTTGATCGTCGGGTGGACGATGCCGTGATTGATGCAGAGGATCGACGCGATCGCCTCGACGGCTCCGGCCGCACCCAGGAGGTGCCCGATCATCGACTTTGTGCTCGAGATGGGGATCTGCTTCGCACGATCGCGCATGACCCGCTTGATCGCCGCGGTTTCGGATTTATCGTTGAGCTGGGTCGAGGTCCCGTGGGCGTTGATGTAGTCGACCTCCTGGGGACCGATGTGGGCATCCTCGAGCGCTTTTGCCATGGCGCGGGCGGGACCATCCCCATCCTCTTCCGGCATCACGATGTGAAAGGCGTCGTCGGTCACGGCGAACCCGATGATCTCGCCATAGATCTCCGCCGCGCGGCCCTGGGCGTGCTCGAGCGTCTCGAGCACCAGCATGCCGGCCCCTTCACCGGGGACGAACCCGTCGCGCTGCGCGTCGAACGGCCGACTGGCCTTGGTCGGATCCTCTGAGTAGGTGGAGAGCACCTTCATGGCAGCGAACGAGGCCAGCCCGAAGCGACAGAGATTCGCCTCGGCGCCGCCGGCGAGCATCACGTCGGCATCCCCACGCTGAAGCACCCGGTAGGCGTTGCCCAGTGCCTGGGTGGATGCGGCGCACGCGGTGGTGTCGGTGTTGTTCGGGCCCTCCAGGCCGAACTGGATCGCGATCTGGCAGGAGGCCATGTTGGGAATCACCCGCGGCACGAAGAATGGTGAGATGCGGTCCGGGCCGCGCTCCCCGCGGAGGGCGAACGCTTCGATCTCTTCCGAGATCTCCTTGAAGCCGCCAATTCCGGTGCCCAGCTCGCAGCCGATGCGAGTCCGGTCCTCTTTCACCAGCTCCAGGCCCGACTGATCGATGGCCATCTTGGCCGCGGCCACGCCGACCTGGCTGAAGCGGGCCATCCGCTTGGCTTCTTTGAAATCCATGTAGTTGCGCGGATCGAAATTCTTTAGCTCGGCGACCGTCTTCACTGGCAGGTCCGAGACGTCGAACGAGGTCGCAATCCCCAGTCCGGACCGCCCCTCGATCAAGCTGTCCCAGAACTCGGCAAGGTTGTTCCCGTTCGGTGCCAGCACGCCCATGCCGGTGACGACCACGCGGTGCTCGGGACGAACCCCATTGCCTCCCATGCCGTCATGTTACGAAAGGTGCAGATTTAGGCGCCGATGGTTGCGGCTGGACCGTCATGGATGGGACCGCTGCCGCGATCGTCGGAACCACCTTCTGGTCGACGGCGTCGCGCGCCACGCGGACCGCGTTGTAGATCGCCCGTGCATCTGAGCGACCGTGGGCGATCACCGCCACGCCGTTGACGCCCAGCAGGAGCGCGCCGCCGAACTCCCTCCAGTCGGCCCGACGCCGGACGGCCCGCAGCTTGGGGCGGATGAGCAGACCACCCAGGCTGGCCAGCGGGTCGCCCTGTACCGCATCACGGACGCTCTGGAAGACAAACTCCGCGGCGCCTTCCGCGGTCTTGATCAGAACGTTGCCGCTGAAGCCGTCGGTGACAACGACGTCCGCCTTGCCTCGGAAAATATCCTTGCCTTCGACGTTACCGATGAAGTTGATCCCGGGCTGGACCCGCAGCAGGCGCTCCGCCGCCTGGACGAGCTGGTTGCCCTTGCCCGCCTCTTCGCCGTTACTGAGCTGAGCCACTCGCGGGCTCGCGACGCCCATCAGCTTCTCGGCGTAGATCCCGCCCATCACCGCGTACTGCAGCAGGTGCTCCGGCTTGGCATCCGTGTTTGCCCCGACATCGAGGAGGAAGCAGTTCTTTCCGCCGGCGGCGGGGATGATGGACCCGATCGCCGGCCGGTCGATGCCGGCGATGCGGTGCAGGCCGAAGAGTGCCGCCGCCATTACCGCCCCGCTGTTGCCGGCGCTGACGAAACCGTTGGCCCGCCCGTCCTCCACCATCTGGATGCCGCGGACGATCGAGGACGCCTTCTTGCTGCGAACCGCTTGCGCCGGATGCTCGTCCATGGCGATCACCTCCGGCGCCTCTTCGATCTGGGCCCATTTTCCGGCGCCAGAGGCGGCCAGCGCCGCGTCGACCCGATCCTTGACACCGACGAAGATGACGTCCACGCCCAGCTCGCGATGCGCCTGGACGCCGCCCGCCACGATCTGCTCGGGGGCGAAATCACCGCCCATCGCATCAAGCGCGATTTTCATTGCGGACTGACCAGCGAGGGAAGCGACTAGATATCCAGGTTCCGCACGGTCTTCGCGTGCGTCTGGATGAAGCGCTTGCGGGGATCGACGTCGTTGCCCATCAGGACATCGAAGATTTTGTCGGCTTCGACCGCGTCGTCGATCTCGACCCGCAGCAGCATGCGGTTCTGCGGGTTCATCGTGGTTTCCCAGAGCTGCTCGGGATTCATCTCACCGAGACCCTTGTAGCGCGCGACCTCTGGTTTGCCAGTCATCTGTGCAAGCTTGCGGTTCTTCTGCTCCTCGGTGTAGGCGTAGCCGATCTCTTTGCCTCGCGTGATCTTGTAAAGCGGCGGCTGCGCGATGTAGAGGTACTTTTCCGTGATCACCTGCGGCATGTAGCGGAAGAAGAAGGTCAGCAGCAGGGTGCGGATGTGCGAGCCATCAACGTCAGCATCGGTCATCACGATTACGTGGTGATAGCGCAGCTTTCCGATATCAAACTTCTCGCCCACGCCGGTACCGAGCGCGGTGATCAGGTTGCGGATCTGTTCGGACGTGAGGATCTTGTCTTCGCGAGCCTTCTCGACGTTGAGGATCTTCCCACGAAGGGGCAGGATGGCCTGGAAGCGACGGTCACGCGCGCCCTTGGCTGAACCACCGGCCGAATCGCCCTCGACCAGATAGATCTCGCTCAGGCTCGGGTCGCGCTCCGAACAATCGGCCAGCTTGCCTGGGAGCGTCGACGACTCGAGCAATGACTTCCGCTGCACCAGCTCTCGGGCGCGCTTGGCCGCATCGCGGGCGCGGGCCGCGACCAGGCATTTCTCGATGATGCGCCGCGCATCCGGCGGGTTCTCGTCCAGGTACTGGGTGAAGGCCTCCGAGAAGACGGTCTCGACCTGGCCGCGGACCTCCGAATTGCCGAGCTTTGTTTTAGTCTGGCCTTCGAACTGAGGCTCGCGCACCTTGACGCTGATCACGGCCGTGAGTCCCTCGCGGACGTCATCACCGGTCAGGTTGGGATCCTGCTCGCGCATCAGGTTGGCCTTGCGGGCGTACTTGTTCAGCACCGAAGTCAACGCCGAGCGGAACCCAGTGACATGGCTGCCACCCTCCACGGTATTGATGTCGTTGGCGAAGGCCAGGACGCTCTCGGTGAAACCCTGGTTGTACTGCAGCGCAATCTCGACGGTGTTTCCGTCGGTCTCGCGCTCAACGTGCAACGGCCGAAGATTCACCCAACCTTTGTCGCGATTCAGATACTTGACGAACGCGCCGATGCCGCCCTCGAAGTAAAAGGTGTACTCGAGGTCGATCCGCTCATCGTGCAGCACGATGGTCAGCGCCTTGTTGAGGAAGGCCAGCTCCCGCAACCGATGCGACACGATGTCCCAGTGGAAGCCGAGCTCTTCGAAGACTTCTGGATCCGGCCAGAACCGAATATATGTCCCCGTGGTATCGGCCTTACCGCTGGCTTTGAGCGGCGCGACCGGCGTACCCCTGCGGTATTCCTGGTCGTGCTGCTTGCCGTGCCGCATCACCGTCACCAGCAGCCGCTGCGACAGGGCGTTGACGACGGACAACCCGACCCCGTGCAGACCTCCCGACACTTTGTAGCCACCTCCGCCGAACTTGCCGCCGGCGTGGAGCTTGGTCATGACGACCTCCAGGGCGGGCTTGCCCTGGTCTTTCATGATGTCGACCGGGATGCCACGGCCGTTGTCGGCGACCGAGGCGGACCCGTCCTGGTGGAGGGTTACCTCGATCCGGGTGCAGAACCCTGCCAGCGCCTCATCGGTCGAGTTGTCGACGATCTCATAGATGAGGTGATGCAGACCCCGGTTATCGGTCGACCCGATGTACATCCCGGGACGGCGTCTGACTGGCTCCAAACCCTCCAAAACTTGGATGGCCTTGGCGTCATAGGCAGGCGTCGTTTGTCCCTTAGGATTCAGCAAATCGCGTATTCGAATTATATCTAATTTTGCGCCAAAAATCGGCTATTGCCGGCGCCTAACGTGGCGCGGTTTTCGGTGCCGGTCTTGAAGCGGCAACGAGAGCGGTTTCGGTGGCTTTTGGCCGCCAGCGCAGGTCCAGCTGGCGCGCCGCTCGGACCTCGTCAAGCCGTCCCACCGGCGCATCGTGCGGCGCGGTCCTGACGATCTCCGGATCGCGGGCGATCTCCTCGACGATCTGCTCCATCGCCCTGACAAAGGCGTCGAGGGTGGCCTTCGATTCGGTTTCGGTGGGCTCGATCATGAGGGCTTCGGGAACGATCAACGGAAAGTACACAGTCGGGGGGTGAAAGCCGAGGTCGATCAGCCGCTTGGCAATGTCCTTCGCCGACACCCCCTGGGCCTTTGCCTTCTTCGCGGTTAGCACGAATTCATGCAGGGACGGGCCACTGAACGCATCCTCGAAGGAACGACGGAGGTGCTGCCGCAGATAGCTCGCGTTGAGCACTGCGTTCTGGGCGACCTCGCTGATCGTGTTGCCGTAGGTTCGAATGTAGGCGTAGGCGCGGACCAGCATCCCGAAATTGCCATAAAAGGAACGGACTTTCCCGATCGACTGCGGGCGGTCGTACTCGAAACGAAAGCCTTCGTCGGTGCGCTCCACCGTCGGGATGGGCAGGAACGGAACCAGATGAGACTTCACGCCAACCGGTCCCGCGCCCGGGCCGCCGCCGCCATGCGGAGTAGAGAAGGTCTTGTGCAGGTTGAGATGGACCACGTCGAAGCCCATGTCGCCCGGCCGCGCAACCCCCACCAGCGCGTTGAGGTTGGCGCCATCGTAGTAGACCTGCACCCCTTGCTCATGCGAAAGTCGCGCGATCTCGAGAATGTCCTTTTCGAACAGACCGACGGTGTTGGGATTCGTTAGCATCACCGCGGCCACCCGGGGCGACAATTTGCTCTTCAGGTCGTCGAGCTGAACAAGACCGTCCGGTCCGGACTTGATGGTCACCGTCTTCAGGCGTGAGAGCGCGGCGCTGGCCGGGTTCGTCCCATGCGCGCTGTCGGGGACCAGCACCTCATCACGACTCTCGCCGCGGCTGCGGTGGTAGGCCTGGATCATGCGCAGGCCGGTCCACTCGCCATGCGCACCCGCAGCCGGCTGCAGGCTCATGCGCTCCATCGCGGTCAGGGCGAGCAGCGCCCGCTCCAGCTCCCACATGAGGCGCAGCGCGCCCTGCGCGCGCGCCGGCGGGTGGTACGGATGCAAGTCGGCGAAATCATCGAGCCGTGCCAGTGCCTCGTTGACGGCCGGGTTGTATTTCATCGTGCAGGAACCCAGCGGATAGAGACCCTGGTGCAGGTTGAAGTTGAGCCGTCCCAACCGGCCGAAGTGGCGCGCCACCTCCGGCTCGCTCAAGGAGGCAATTGGTAAGGATGACGTCCGGATCAAGCCGGCCGGAACGAGCTCATCGATCGGCCGAACGGTGACGCCCGGCGCCGGCAGCCGGGGGCTTGGTCGGTCCTGGCTCCCGAGCTCGAAGAGCAGGGGCTCGCTCACGCGAGCGCCTCGAGGTACTGCTCGATGGCTCGTGGATGGTTGAGCTCGGTAACGGAAACCAGCAAAGCATTCGACAGCTCCGGGAAAAACCGGCCCAACGGCAGGCCCGCGAGCACACCCCGCTCGAGCATGAAGCTCTGCGTCTGCTCCGCCGGATATGGTGTGCGCAGCACGAACTCCCACAGAAACGGGGCCGCGAATGCCAGCCGGTACGCATTGCGCTCCACCAGCTGACCCGCCAGGTAGTGGGCTCGCTGGGCACTGAGCTCCGCCAGTTGCTTCAAGCCGGCACCTCCCATGTGGGCCAGGTACACGGTGGCGGCCAGAGCCATCAGGGCGTGGTTCGTGGTGATGTTCGAGGTGGCATGCTCGCGCCGGATATGCTGCTCGCGCGCCTGCAGGGTCAGGACGTATCCGCGCCGACCCTCTCCGTCAACGGTGGCGCCCACCAGCCGGCCGGGCATGCGCCGCAGCAGTGGCTCCCTACAGGCGATGAATCCGAGATACGGACCGCCAAACGACAGCGGCAGTCCCAGCGGCTGTCCATCGCCCACGGCCAGGTCGGCGCCATAGTCCCCCGGGGCCGCCAGCAGCCCCAGTGACATCGGATCGACGCAGGCGATCAGCAGGGCCCCCGACCGATGGGCCAGGTCACTGATGGGCTGGGGATCCTCCAGTACGCCGAAGAAATTCGGCTGCTGGAGGATGACGGCCGCGGTGGTCGCGTTGACCGTTTGTTCCAGCTTTTCCGGATCGACACGGCCATCCACGCCGGGTGCGACCCGGAGGACCTCGTAGTTCTGCGCCTCCGAGTAGGTCTGCAGCACCTGTGCGTACTCCGGATGAAGCGCGCCCGCCACGACAACGTTCTGCCGATTCGTGTGCGCCACCGCCATCGCGGTTGCTTCCGCCAGCGAGGTCGCCCCGTCATACAGCGAGGCGTTGGCCACATCGAGTCCGGTCAGCAGCGTGATCATGGTTTGAAATTCATAGGTCGCCTGCAGCGTTCCCTGGCTGGCCTCAGCCTGGTAGGGCGTATAGGTGGTGTAGAAATCGGGCCGCGAGATCACCTGGTTCACGATGGCCGGACTGAAACGGCGGGATGCGCCCGCGCCAAGGAAACTGTGTGACGGCGGGATGCGGTGATTCAGCCGGCCCAGCTCGCGGAAGTACTGAACCAGCTCGACCTCCGACAGCGGCTCCGGCAAGTCGACGCGGTCAAGTCGCAGGCGCTCCGGAAGGTGGCTGAAGAGGCCATCGACGTTCTCGAGCTCGAGTGCCTTGAGCATCTCGGCCCGGTCCTTTTCGGCGTTCGGAAGGTAGGTCAACCGGTCACGAGGGGGACTTACCCTTCACGAAGTCGTCGTAGGCCTTTTGGTCGAGCAGTTTCGGGTTGTCCTTGATCGCCCGGAGCTTGATGATCCAGCCTTTGCCGTACGGATCCTGATTGACGTACTCGGGATGGTCCTTCAATTCCTGATTGATATCGGCAACCTCGCCGCCGACCGGGCTGTAGAGATCGGATGCCGCCTTGACGGATTCGATGACGCCCAACCGGCCACCGGCATCAAGCTGCTGGCCGACCGTCGGCAGCTCGAGGTAGATGACGTCGCCCAGCTGGGACTGGGCGTACTCGGTGATCCCCACGATTGCTGTCTCACCGTCCCGCTTGACCCACTCGTGGCTCTCGCTGAATCGCATCCCGCTCAGGTCTGGCATGGCTTCCCCCCTTGTGTCATTTGGGATGAGGGCGTTTGTAAAAGGGGAGGGAAACCACTTCCGCCGGCGAAGCCCTCCCGCGGACGTCGATGTCGAGCCGCGTTTGTGGCTCCGTCAGCGCAGGAAGCACATAGGCCATCGCGATGTTGTAGCCGAGCGTGAAGGAGACGTTTCCCGAGCTGACCACCCCAACCGGTTGCCCATCCCGCAACACCCGATAGCCATGCCGCGGAATATTTCGATCGAGCATCTTCAGACCCACCAGCCTCCGGTCGAGACCCCGCTGGCGCGCCTCTACGATGGCGTCCCGACCGATGAAGTCCTTGTCGAGGCTCAGCGTCCACTCCAGGCCTGCTTCGAGCGGATTGGTCTTGTCGTCCATGTCGTTCCCGTAAAGCCGCATTCCCGCTTCCAGGCGGAGCGTGTCGCGGGCCCCGAGGCCTGCCGGACGGATGCCGTCGGCCTGGCCTTCCTCGAGCAGCGCCCGCCAGAGCCGGCCGGCGTCATCGTTTCCGCAGAATAGCTCGAACCCGTCTTCGCCCGTATAGCCGGTCCTCGAAATCAGGCAAGCCACGTCCGCCACCCGGCCCTCGATGAAGGCGTAGTACTTCACAGTGCCAAGCGCTGATGAGGTCACGCGTTGCACCAGGGCGACCGCGCCTGGCCCCTGTACACCAACCAGCGCCCACTCCCGCCCGACGTTGAAGACCGCGCCGTCCGGAGTATGCGAGCGGATCCAGTCGAAGTCGCTGTCCTGATTGCCGGCATTGACGACCAGTAGATAGCCACCCTCCGGCACCGCATAGACGAGGACGTCGTCGTTGATGCCGCCGTCGTCATTGCACAGCAGGGCGTACTGGACCCGGCCGGTCCGCAACGGTGTCAGGTCGCGGGTGAGGAGGCGTTGCGCGGCGGCATCATCCTTGAGACGGATCTCCCCCATGTGAGACAGGTCAAACAGACCGACGGCTTCGCGGACGGCTCGATGCTCCTCGCGGATGCTGGTGTACTGCAGCGGCATGAGCCAGCCACCGAAGTTCGTGATCTGGGCGCCGAGGCGGACGTGTTCGTCATACAGCGGTGTCCGCTCGGCGGTCACGACCAAACGTCAGGCCTCGTGGTCGTCAAGGTCGTCGATGTAGTCGAGGAGCTCCTGGTCGTTCAGATCGCGCGCCTCACCGAGCATCCCGAGGATGACATTGACGCGAGCCTCCTCCCACTGCAAGAGCTTGGCGAGCTCAGCGGGTGTTGCCGGGCGCCCCAACCGCCCCGAGAGCAGCCGCTGCGCCGATTCGAGCAGGCGGCAGGCGACCACGAAAGCCTCGTCATTGCGCTGCGCCTCTTCCGTCTGCGCCAGCACATCATCCATGGTGGCGGCGATGGCGTGCACCAGCCGCGCATGGAAGGCGCCGTCACCCGGCTTGTAATGCTCCACTGCGGAGATCAGTCCCACCGTCCCTTCCTGGAACAGGTCGCCGAAGGCGACGCCGCGTTTCTTGCGAGCCTGGGCGGCCTCCAGAACGAGATAGAGGTTGTGCTCGATCAGTCTGCGATTCGCGGCGTCGCGGGCAGGGCCCTGCGTGTTGAGCAGGCGCCGCTCCTCGTCGTTGGACAGGCGTGGATAGCGAGCCAGCTGGGTTCGGTAATCGGCCTCTTCGCCGGCCGCCGGTCGCGACTCAGCACGTTGCGCCACACCGTCATTCTACGAAGGCCCGACCGCCCGGCCCGGACTATGATCAGCTCGTGAAGAGGGCTGGTCGCCTCTTTCTTGCGGCCGCCACGCTGGTCGCCCTTTTGCCTGCCACCGCAGCTCGCGCGGCCGAGCCGCACGTCCTGGTCGCCACCCTGAACGGCGTGATCAACCCGATCACGGATAGCTACGTCTCGAATGCCGTGGACAGGGCGGTGCAGGGACACGCGGGCGCGCTGATCATCGCGCTGGACACCCCTGGCGGTCTCGACACGTCCATGCGCGACATCATCAAGAAGATGCTCGGGGCCCCGGTCCCGGTTGTGGTCTTCGTCTCGCCTTCCGGGGCGCGTGCCGCCTCCGCCGGAATGTACATCACGGAGGCCGCCGACATCGCCGCGATGGCCCCCGGCACGAACATCGGCTCGGCGCACCCGGTCAGCCTGGGCGGCAGTAACCCGGCACCCGCTGCCAGCCCCGCCGCCTCGGGCGCCTCGCCGGCGCCCGACATCGAGGACCAGAAGATCGAGAATGACGCGGCCGCCTACGCGCGCGCGCTGGCCACCCTCCATCACCACAACGCCGATTGGGTCGAGAAAGCGGTCCGGCAGAGCATCAACGCCCCTGCGGACGAGGCCGTCCAGCTGGGGGTGGTCGACTTCGAGAGCCGCGACATCGACACCTTGCTGCAGGATCTCGACGGCCGGCAGGTCAGCAAGGGCGGCCGCAGCTACACGTTGCAAACCGCCTATGCCGGGATCGAGCGGGTCGACATGAGCGGCTTCGACCAGTTTCTGGAAGCGGTCGCCGACCCCAACCTTGTCTACCTGCTCTTCCTGCTGGCGATCATTGGCATCGGATTCTGGGTGACGCATCCCGGCCTGGTGCTGCCGGGCGTCGTGGGGGTGATCGCCGGCTTGCTCGCCGCGCTGTCCCTCTTCAATCTCCCGATCAACATCGCGGGCTTGCTGCTGATCCTGCTCGCGATTCTGCTGTTCATCGTCGACCTCAAAGCCGTGACCCACGGCGTCCTGACGACCGGTGGCATCATCGCGATGACCCTGGGCGGCCTGTTCCTGATCAATACCGGCTTTCTCTCGGAAGCCGTCAACCTTCCGCTGCTGCTGATTACCGTCTTGAGCATCGCCGGCATCTTCTTCTTCATCCTTCAGAAAGTCATCGCCGCACGGCGGCAACCGTACGCCGCGGGCGAGGAGTCCATGGTGGGTCACGTCGGCACCGTCCGCGAGTCGCTCAATCCGGATGGCATGGTCTTCGTCGACGGTGCGCTCTGGCAGGCGACCGCGACCGGCGGGTCGCTGCCCGCCGGCACCCAGGTCCGGGTTCTCGGGTTGGATGGCCTTCGGCTGCGAGTGGAGCCGGTGCAACAGCAACAGAGCCCGCTGGCGGAGGGACCCCAAGCGGCATCCTCCTAGGCGCTGCCGCCACCCGTAACATGATGACCATTGCATTAGCGAGGAGGGACCCGTGGGCATATTCGCGCTGATCGTCCTCGGCATCATCGTTCTTGTCGTGCTGATCGGCTTGAGCTCAGCCATCCGCATCATCAATGAGTACGAGCGCGGCGTGCTCTTTCGACTGGGCCGGCTGATGACGCTAAAGGGACCCGGGCTGCGGCTCATCATTCCGTTCGGCATCGACCGGCTGGTCAAGATCGATCTCAGGACCGTCACCCTGGAGGTGCCGCCCCAGGAGGTCATCACCCTGGATAACGTCACCGTCAAGGTCAACGCGGTCATCTACTTCCTCGTCGTCAATCCGAATTTCGCCGTGACCAAGGTGGCGAATTTCATCAACGCGACTTCACAAATAGCGCAGACGACACTACGGAGCGTGCTCGGGCAGTCGACCCTCGATGAGCTGCTGGCCAACCGCGAGAAGATCAACACCCGGCTGCAGCAGATCATCGACGAACAGACCGAACCCTGGGGCATCAAGGTCTCGACCGTCGAGATCAAGGATGTGGAGCTGCCGCAGACGATGCAGCGCGCCATGGCGAAGCAGGCCGAGGCCGAGCGCGAGAAGCGGGCGAAGATCATCCACGCCGAAGGCGAGTTCGCAGCCGCCAAACAGCTGACCGAAGCGGCGACCGTGATCGCCCAGCAGCCGAGCGCATTGCAGCTCCGCTACTTGCAGACGCTCACCGAGATTGGCGTCGAGCGGAACACCGTCATCGTCTTCCCGATGCCGATCGACATGATGCAACAGCTGATCGACCTGCGGGACGCCAAAAGCCGGGGGTCGGCGGCACCGGCAAAGACCTGACGCTCCTCTTCGCCAGCGGCGACGCCGCGCTCGACGTCGCCACCATCGCCATTCTCAGCATCGTCGGCGGCCTGTATGTGCTCGCCAACTTCGGTGAGCGGAACATGACCGCCCGTATGATCACCCTGATCGTCGGCGGCGGGATGTCGGCGATCGCGCTCCTGGCGGGCCTGCTGGTCGCGGTGAACAACGTGGCGCAGTACGCCGTCGGCGCGGTGCGCCCCGAACAGTTTCGGACCAACGAGCTGCTCGGCATCCCGCTGACGATCGCCGGCGCCCTCGGGTTGCTGTACCTCTGGCCACCGGTCCAGCGCGCGGTGGCGCGTGCGATCCCGTTGCGCCCCGGCTCACCGGTCATCTATCTGACCGTGGTGTTGGGCCTGCTCCTCCTGGCGCAGCAAGTCGGTGCGCAAGTGCAGCCCGGCCCACCGCTGACGATCGGCGATCTTCTGGCACAGGATATCCCGCTGCTGATCCTGTGCTTTGTTGGTGTCGGAGTCTTCGTGCGTCGCTCACCACGACGGGCGTTCGAGCGACTCGGGCTGCTCGCCCCACGCCAGAGGCGGTGGTGGTTGGTGGCCGTGCTCGGCATCGGGGTCTTCATCGCCGTGGCGTTTGCGATCGAAGCGGTGGCCAACGTCGTCTCCCCGAGTCAGCAAAAGCAGGTCACCGACGTGACGACCGTCCTCTTCAGCCACTTCAACAATCCAGCGGCCATCATCTTCCTCGGGGTGCTGGCCGCCGTCGTTGAAGAAACCCTTTTTCGCGGCGCCCTGCTGCCGCGGTTCGGCATTGTGATCAGTTCCGTGTTGTTTGCCGCGCTCCACACGCAGTACGCGGTCAGCTTTGCCACCCTTGAGGTTTTCGTGCTTGGGTTGGGCCTGGGCTGGTTGCGCGTTCGGGCCGGCAGCATTGTTCCCGGCATGGTGACCCATGCCGGCTACGACATTGCCGTGGGGTTCCTCTCGCTGATCGCGAAATGACAAACGTGCGTTTGCGATGGGCCACCGTATAATCCGGACAGAAGCCGTCCTGCGTTCCAGCCAGCAGAGTGCCAAAAGTCTACGCAGTCGTCAACCAGAAGGGCGGAGTCGGGAAGACTACCACCGCCATCAACGTGGCGGCCAACCTTCCGGAGCTCGGCTTGAGCGGGCTCATCGTGGATATGGACCCCCAGGGCAATACCACCAGCGGTCTGGGCATCGTCCGAAGCGAGCTCAGCCATAGCATCTACAACGTCATCATCGACGCCGAGGACATCAACGACGTGATTCGCCCGACCGCGGTCCCCGGTCTCGACATCCTGCCCTCGCATCGATCTCTGTCCGGCGCGGAGATCGAGCTCATCCGCTTGCCCCGCCGGGAACGACGGCTGCTCTACGCGCTCGAGTCGCTGCGCGTTCCCTATGACTACATCATCATCGACTGTCCTCCATCGCTGGGCCTGCTGACCGTGAACTGCCTGGTGGCCGCGGAGTACATGCTGATTCCGATCCAGTGTGAGTACTACGCCCTGGAAGGACTCGGCGCCCTTACCCATACCAGCCAGTTGATCCAGCGGGACCTGAATCCCCGGTTGAAGATCGGCGGCATCGTGCTGACGCTGTTCGACCCACGCACCACGCTGGCGCTGCAGGTCGCCCAGCAGGTCCGCGCCCAGTATCCGGAGAAGACCTTTCGCACGGTCATCCCTCGCAACGTGCGCCTCAGCGAGGCACCCAGTCACGGGATGCCGATCACCCAGTACGACCCGACGTCGCGCGGCGCCGTCGCCTACCAGGAACTCACGAAGGAGTTGATAGCCAGATGAACAAACGACGGGGACTGGGTCGGGGCCTCGAGGCCCTCATCCCTTCGGGGGAGTACGTCGAGGAGTTGAGCTCTGACAACCGCGCGCGGCGACGCTTTGCCATGCAGATCGCGATCACCGACATCCAGCCCAATCCGGAGCAGCCCCGCCGTGGCTTCGAGCCGGGGTCGCTGCAGGAGCTGGCCGATTCCATCCGGATGCACGGCATCCTGCAGCCGCTGCTGGTCCGCGAGGGCCTGGCCGGATATGAGTTGATCGCCGGCGAACGCCGGCTTCGCGCGGCCGAGATCGCGGGCCTGACCGAAGTCCCGGTCATCGTCCATCCGGGAAGCGGCGGCCGCCTCGAAGAGCGCCTGGAGCTGGCCCTGGTCGAGAATCTGCAACGGACCGACCTCAACCCGATGGAAGAGGCGCGTGCCATGCAGCGGCTGCTCCGCGACTTCGGTTTGACCCAGGATGCCCTGGCCGAACGGCTGGGCAAGAACCCGGTGACGATCGCGCAGCGGGTGCGTCTGCTCGGACTGCCAGAGCCGGCCATCAAGGCCATCGAGACCGGGGCCATCACGGCCGGGCATGGCGTGGCGCTGCTTGGCATCCCCTCGGTCTCGGACCAACTTGTCGGCCTGGAGCGGATTACCCGCGAGCACTGGAATGTGCGGCAGACGGAGGCCTGGGTTCGGTCGCGCGCGACCGAGATGGGCAGCAGAAAACTTCGTCATCGGTCCGCGTCGGATCCCGAAACCCGCGCCCTGGAAGATGAGTTCCGCCAGGCCCTCGGCACGAAAGTGGTGCTCACCCGGCTGCGCAACGGTGGACGATTGACCATCGAGTTCTACAGTAACGAGGAGCTCGAGGCGCTCAGGCGCCGCGTGATTCGCTAGCGCCGAGCTAGCACGTGTAACTGCTCGGGTTTACTCGCGGATCCAGCGATCCGCCGTGCGCTCGTAATCGTGGATCTCGGCCGAGCTGAAAAAGAGGGCCATCTCGGTTTGCGCGCGCGCCGGCGAGTCCGACCCGTGGATCAGGTTCATTCCAAGGTCAAGCGCCAGGTCACCGCGGATCGTTCCGGGGGCAGCCGTGAGGGGATCCGTGCTCCCCATCACGCTGCGCACCACCGCCACCGCCTCCCGCCCTTCCCAGATCATCGCCACGACGGGTCCCGAGGTAATGAAGGCGACCAGTCCGTCGTAGAACGGCTTGCTCTGGTGTTCGGCGTAATGGCGGCCGGCCAGCTCGCGCGAGATTTGCATCATTTTCAACGCGACCAGCTTGAGTCCGCGCCGTTCGAGCCGTGCCAGGATGAGGCCGACCAACCCGCGCTGCACGCCGTCGGGTTTGACCAGCACCAAGGTCCGCTGCATGCCGCGTTACGGGCCGGAGGCAAACGTGGGCTTGGCGCCGAGGAAGCCGACGTCGCCCAGCGGCCAGATCCGGATCTCAGCCTTTCCCAGAATCGAATCGAGGGTGATCGGACCGAAGGTTCTCGAATCGCTGGAGTGGTTGCGATTGTCGCCCATGACGAAATATTCATCAGGCGGGATCAACTGATCCTGGCCGGAGGGCGGCCAGTTGTTGTTATACGTCCATGCTTCCGGTAGATATGGCTCGTGCAGCACCTGGCCGTTGATGTACACCACGCTCTTCGCGATCCGGATCCGCTCGCCAGGCAGCGCGATAACGCGTTTGATGAAGTCCCGGCTCGCCTCATCTGGTGGCTTGAATACGATGATGTCGCCACGTTGCGGTGGATGAAGTTTGTAGGAGATTTTTGAGGCGACCAGCAGGTCGTTGTCGTGCAATGTCGAATACATGCTCGAGCCGAGGACGTGGACGGTCTGCACCGCGTACTGGATGACAACATAAAGAACGAGCGCAAGGAACACGATCTCGAGCGTGTCCCTGAGGAAAGATTTCTGGCGCGGGGATTGCGCCGGCGCCGGCGGTTGCGCCATTTGCGACTGCGCCATCCTTTAGCTGTTCAACTTCATCCGGGGCGATTCATTGTAAACCGGAAGTCGGGAGGCCTTACCGCTGCTCAGGCGATCTGCTTGAGAAACGGCACTTCACTGCGGAAGGGACCGATGACGGCCAGCTGCAGAGCCTGGCTGAACAACTCGCGGGCAATCCGTCTCACGTCGTCGGCGGTCACGGCGTCGATCTCCGCCACGGTGTCGTCGACATCCTGGATCTTTCCCGTGAGCGCCTCCTGACCGCCGTACCACGTCGCGACTGAGTTGGTGCTCTCCATCTGCAGCAGCAGCCGGCCCTTGTAGAACTCTTTGGCCTTCGTCAGCTCAGCGGCTTCGACCGGCTCGTCACAGAGGCGGCGCAACTGCCCGACGATCGCACCGACCGCCCGCGACGCCTGGCGCGGCTCCGTCCCGGCGTAGACCCCGAGAACCCCGGTGTCGTACATCTTGTTGACATAGGAATGGACGTCGTAGGCCAGCCCGAGCTTCTCCCTCACCTCGAGGAACAGCCGCGAGCTCATCCCCTCGCCCAGCACGCAGTTGAGGATGTCGATGACGTGGCGGTCTTTGTCCATGTACGAGGGGGCGTGCACCCCCAGACACACGTGCGCCTGTTCCGTCTTCTTCGACTTCAGTAAGACGTTGGGCCGTTGTCCATTACCGATTGAGGGCAGGAATGATGGTGGTGCGAAGCCATTGCCACGCGGCTTGAGGTAGGGCTCGATGAGCCCGATCGCCTCGTCATGGGTGACGGGACCTGCGATCGTCACCACCAGGTTACGCAGCAGGTAATGCTCCTCCAGGTACCGCAACAGGTCGTCGCGGGTCAGAGCCCGGACAGAGGCTTCGGTCCCCGCGACGTCCCGTCCGAGCGGATGGTTCGGCCAGCTGATCTGTTCGAACAGGCTGTGCACATACTCCTGGGGCGAATCCTGGTACATCCGCAATTCTTCGAGGACGACGAGTCGCTCCTTTTCCAGCTCGGCAGCGTCGAGCAGCGGCTGGAAAAGCATGTCACCCAGGACATCGATGGCCAGTTTGGCCTTGGTCTTGGGCACCCGGGCCCAGTACATGGTCAGCTCTTTGTCGGTCGCGGCGTTCAGCACACCACCAACCCCCTCGATGGCCTCGGCGATCTGTTTGGCCCCGCCGTAGCGGGCCGATCCCTTGAAGAACATGTGTTCGAGGAAGTGGCTGATCCCCGCTTCCTGGTCGGATTCATAACGAGACCCAACCTTGAACATGATCGCCATCGTGATCGAAGGACGGTCGGCCAGCGCCGTCGAAACAACCCGCGCCCCGGTCGCCAGCGTGTCGAGACGATAGTTAGGAGGGGACTTGGGCACGACCTGAGTATATCGTAGGGGTGCCGGCGCCTCTGCACATTTCGATAGCGGTTGCATCGTAGTTATGAGCGGATCGATATCCAGTAAGGTGGCAGCGTGATGGGGCATCCGGAATTCGCGGAGAGCCTGGAACGGCTTATTGTCCGGGTCGAAGCCTGGAGCTATGCGGACTCAGATGTCGGCGCCGGCCAGTCGAGAGAGCTGGCCCGGGGGCTGAAGTCATTGGCTTCGATTGCGCCGACGCCGGCCCTGCTCGCCGGGGTCCGCCACGCACAGGATGCGCTCGACGATGGCCTGTCGGCCGAGGTTGTGGCGGCCGCCCTGTACCGGCTGCGCACTGAGTGGGAGGCCGGCAGTCCTCAGGCGTCTTTGCCGCCCTCGCCGGGCCGCCGCTCACCAAAACGTGGGCGGTCACCGAAGCGCGGACGGTCGCCATAGTGTGGCCGGTCGCCGTAACCGGTTCCCGGGCGCGACAGCGGCGGTGATGGCGCCGGTGTTGGGCGCTCGGCCGGCCGCCGTACGGCCGTAACGCCGTCGGGCATGATCGCCACCCGGCGATTGGGCTCTTCGCCCTGGCTCTCGGTGCGGATGCCGGGCTCCTTCTCCAGGGTGATGTGGACGATACGCCGCTCGTACGACTGCATGGGATCCATCATCACCCGCTCGCCCGTGCGGCGAACCCGCTCCGCCAGCCGAAGCGCCATCTCCTTGACCGTTTCCTCGCGCCGGTTGCGATAGTGCTCGACGTCGACCACCAGCCGGCGCCGGTCGGCGCGGCCCTCGTTGAGGATCAGGTTGACCACCGTCTGAAACGCGCGGAGGGTCTCGCCCCGCCAGCCGATCAGGAGTCCGAGGTTATCGCCGGCGACATCGATCATCACCGGATCCTCAGCCTGCCGGATGAAGACCTGGGCCGAGATGCCCATCTTGTAGAGCAGCTCGGCCACGACCTGGCGCGCCCGCACGGCGTAAGTCTCGCGTACCGTCACCCGCACCCGGGCTTCTTGTGGAGTTTCGTCGAGTACTTCGACCTCCACGTTCTCGCGCGCTTCCTCCAGGTCTTCGAGCGCCTTCTCGACGGCATCATCGACGGTCGTGCCGGTGGTCTCCACGCTGTTGCTGCCCGTGCTCATGCGGCTTTCCCCCTACCCAGGCGCGGCGGGGAGAGTGACCCCCAGCCGGTGATGAAGTATTGCTGGCCGATGCTGAAGAGGTTGCTGACCACCCAGTAGAGCGCCAGGGCGGCCGCGAATTGCAGTGAGATGAACCCGATGAAGACCGGCAGGATCAGCGTCATGTTTTGCGTCATGGCGGCCTGGGTGGCGTCCTGGCTCGCCATGCCACCCGGCGGCGTCATCATCTTGGTCTGCACGAACGTCGTCAAACCAGCCAGGAGGGGTAGCAGGACCGCGAGCGGCACGAACTGCCCCGCCTGCAGCGCGGTGTGATCGAGCGAAATGCCGAGGAACTTGAAGTCGTGAATGGGCAGGGTCTGGTGCGCATCGCGGATCACATAAAACAGCGCGATCAGAATCGGGGATTGGATCAACGCGGGCAGGCAGCCACTCATCTGGGCCAGCGGGTTGATGTTGTGCTCCTTGTAGAGCGCCATCGTCTCCTGGTTGAGCCGCTGCGGGTCCTTCTTGTATTTCTTGCGGATCGCCGCCAGCTGGGGTGCGATCCGGCGCTGCTCGGCCTGCACCCGGCGTGAGGTCGTCAGCTGGTACTGGAAGATCGGCGAGATGACGAGCTTGATGAGAATCGTCAGCAGCACGATCGCGATCCCAAACGGCCCGATCGATTCCGCCAGGGCATTCCCACTCAGGAAACCCAGGATGGCCTTCAGCACGGCATGGATCGGGACACCGATCACCGTCCACCAGAGCAGCCAGATCGGGTGCCAGAGCTGACCGATGCTGTTCATGGCACCGGGTCCCAGCCGCCGGCGTGAAACGGATGGCATCGCCCGATCCGCCGCACGGCCATGCCCCACCCGCGCCACCAGCCGTAGCGGGTGATCGCCTCATATCCGTATTGCGAGCAGGTGGGTGTGAAGCGGCAACCGGACACCAGGCCGAGGAGAGGGCCGAGCGTCACCCGATAGACTCGGATGAGCGCGAGCGATGCCGCCGTCATTGTCCCCAGCTCTTCGCCCACAACATTTCTATCTCCTGGCGGAGCCTTGCGAATTCGGCATCGCTGGCCCGCGCCCGTGCCACGATTACAACGTCGCGGCCGCCCGTTGCCCGCGTCACCAGGGGCCGGACCAGCTCGCGCAACCGCCGCTTGATTCTATTCCGCACGACGGCGTTGCCCAGCTTCCGACTGACGGCCAGGCCGACCCGCGGCCGACCAACAACATTATCGCTTACGAACACCGCCAGGTACTCGGAGGCGGCTCGCCGACCGGAGCGCAGGGTGCGATCAAAGTCGGCCGAGCGCAGCAGCCGCGCGTGCCGCTTTAACGCCACGGAACCGGGAGGTTACCGGGCGCGCCGGCTTGCGGTCGGGGTAAGCCGACGACGGCCTTTGAGACGGCGGGCCTTGATGACCTTGACGCCGCCCGGGCTTGACATGCGGGCCCGAAATCCGTGGACCTTGACCCGCTGGCGCTTCTTCGGTTGGTGGGTGCGCTTCATGACAGTGGCTGGTTCCGGGCGCTAACAATAGCACGGCGACGCTGCGGTGCCCTCGTGTCCGGCCGCCCTCGAAAGCGGCCAACCCGCCACACCGTACGGAATTTCGCATTGCACGGCCAATAGGCATTTGCTATTATTCCGCTGCCCTGGAGAGCTACGGCACGTAATCTCAACAACTTATGCACATGAGGCTGGGGAGACCTCGATAGACTTCTCCACCATTGTGGGAAGCTTGTGTATAAGTTGAGTCCCAGCTAACGCCGTCCATGGGCCCTGTTTCCGTCCGCGCGTCCGCCGCGCAGTCCGGCTCTGCTCTCCAACCAAGCGATCGTGTGTATAGCTGTGGAGGAGTGTATGAACCCAGAGCAGATCTGGCAGGCGGCGCAGGAAGAGCTTCGTTTCCAGCTCAGTAAGCCGAGCTACGAGACCTGGCTGAAGAATGCGTCGCTCGTCGGCCGTGAAAAGAATGCCTTCAAGATCGGCGTGCCGACGAAGCTGGCCAAGGACTGGCTCGAGGATCGCTACTCAGCGATGATCAAGGAAACCCTGTCCGCGATCGTTTCCGGCGACGTCAGCGTGGCCTTCGAAGTGGTTCCGGCACAGGCGGAGCCGCTTGGCCGCCGGTCGGCCGTGGCCCTGGCGGAAGAGCCGCCGCCCGAGGAGGAGGAGCCGGTGCTGGCCGAGGCCTCGCAGCTCAATCCGAAATTTCAGTTCCAGCATTTCGTCGTGGGTAACAACTCCCGCTTTGCGCATGCGGCCTGCCGGGCAGTCGCTGAGACGCCGGCGAAGGCCTACAACCCGCTCTTCCTCTACGGCGGCGTTGGACTTGGCAAGACGCACCTGATGCACGCCATCGGTCATGCCGTCCTGGAAAAGCACCACCGCCGGCGGGTCGCCTACGTGACCAGCGAAAAGTTCATGAACGAGATGATCACGTCAATCCAGGAAGGCCGGATGAACGACTTCCGGACACGCTATCGGACGGTCGACGTGTTACTGGTCGACGATATCCAGTTCCTGGCCGGCAAAGATCGGACCCAGGAAGAATTTTTCCATACCTTCAATTCCCTGCACGAGCTCAACCGCCAGATCGTGATCTCTTCCGACCGGCCACCGAAAGAGATCCCCACCCTGGAGGACCGGCTGCGTTCCCGCTTTTCGTGGGGCTTGATCGCCGATATTCAGGCGGCCGACTTTGAAACGCGGGTCGCCATCCTGAAGTCCAAAGTTGGTCCCTACGCGCGGCTGGTGCCGGAGGACGTCCTCTCGTTCATCGCGCACAAGGTGCAGAAAAACATCCGCGAGCTCGAGGGGGCGCTGATCCGGGTGATCGCCCATGCCTCGCTCAACCACAGCGCCGTCAATGTCGATATGGCGGCCAAGCTGCTCCAGGATGTCATCCCATCAACCGAAACCCGCACGCTCTCGGTGGACACCATCTCGCGAACGGTGGCGAGCTTTTACCACATCAGCCTCGAGGAAATGAAGGGTAAGCGCCGGGACAAGCACATCGTCTTTCCGCGCCAGGTGGCGATGTATCTGATCCGTGAGGAAACGGCGTCCTCGTTGCCGGCCATTGGGCAAGCCTTCGGCGGAAGGGACCATACAACCGTCTTACATTCCTACGAAAAGATCTCGACTGATTCGAAAGAGGATCAGCGTCTTCAGGCGGATCTCCGAAAACTTCGCGAGCTCCTCTATTCGCACTGAGACCTGTGGAACACTCGCGCAAGGGACGTGGATGCTGTTGGAATCGAAGGGCGCTGGGGATATCCCCTGGGGGAGCGCACAGTTTGTGAAAGCTATAATTGGGCCGATTCAAACTCGCGGAAGAGGGTTTTCCCTGTTATGCACTGTCCTACGACTGCGACTCTCTTTTCAATTAGAGCTTCTTCATGAGGGGGGCGTGTAGACAAGGAGCATCATGAAGGTCACTATTACAGCCGGAAATCTCGGCCAGGGGTTACAGGTCGTTTCCCGGGCAGTCTCGTCCCGAACCACCTTGCCCATCCTCAACAACGTGCTCCTCCAAACGGCTGATACCGGATTGCAGCTGACCGCCACCAACCTGGAGATCGGCATCCGGCAAGTCATTCCCGCCGAGGTCCAGGAAGAAGGAGGGATCACTGTACCGGCCCGGCTGTTGACCGACTTCGTCACGGCGCATCCCGACGAGCCACTCTCCATGACTCTCGACCGCAAGACCCAGTCACTGGCAGTCAAGAGCAACCGGTTCGACGCCAACATCCGGGGCATCGACCCGGCGGATTTCCCGCCGGTGCCGGCGGGAGTGGAAGGACGGAAGGTCAAGGTCGACCAGGCTGAGCTCAAGGATGCCATCGAGCAAACAGTGATCGCGGCGTCCAGCGACGAGGGCCGTCCGGTGCTGACCGGGGTGTACGTCCAGCTCAACGGGGGTAAGGCGACGTTCGCCGCCACCGATGGGCATCGGCTGGCGGTCAAGACGCTGGGAATTCAGGCCGAACCGGGAGAGGGCGAGACGATCGTGATTCCGGCGCGGGCGTTGAGCGAGCTCAGCCGGATCTTGAAGGCAGCCGACGAGGGTGTTGAGGTGACGGTGGGCGCCCAGAAAAACCAGGTGTTCTTCAAAACCCGCGACGTTGAGCTGATGAGCCGGTTGATCGAGGGCACCTATCCCAACTATCAGCAGGTCATCCCCGGTCAGAGCACGACGACCATCACGGCCAAGACCCAGGAACTGCTATTCACAACCAAGATGGTGTCGCTCTTTTCAAAGGACGCGGCCAATGTCGTCAAGTTCAAAGCCGAGGGTGGCAAGCTGACGTTAACGGCGAACACCAGCGAAGTCGGACAGAACGTGGCTGCCGTGGAGGCCAGGATCGAGGGCCAGGACCTGCAGGTGGCGTTCAACTCCAAGTACCTGCTCGACGTGCTGGCCATCATCGGAAGCGAAGAAGTGCAACTGGGCTTTACCGGCCCGTTGAATCCCGGCTTGATCAAACCGGTTGGCAAGGACAACTACCTCTATATCATCATGCCCGTCCGCGTTGCTATGTAGTAGTCGAAGCCGAGCAGGCTTCCGACCGAAGGGACCGGTTGTTTCTCTCCAACGTCTCACTCTTTGACTTTCGAAATTACGCGGAACTGGATCTAACGCTGGAGCGCTCCGCCACGGTGTTCTTCGGCGGCAACGCGCAGGGAAAGACCAACCTCCTCGAGGCGGTAGCCCTGACCGCGCTGACCCGCTCGCCCCGGACCCAGCAGGCGGCCGAGCTGGTTCGTTTCGGACAGCCAGCCGCCCGCGTCACCTGCGGCGTGCAGACCGAGACGGATCGCGACGAGCTCGAGGTTCGAGTCATGTTGAGCCCGACCGCGGCCGGTGCGCGCGCCTCTCGGAGATTCACCGTCAACGGCATTCCGCGGCGATCGAGTGACATGATCGGCTCGCTTCGGGTCGTCCTGTTCTGGCCGGACGACCTTCAGCTCATCAAGGGATCGGGCGAGGGCCGACGCCGCTTTCTCAACACGCTCCTCGCCCAGCTCGACGCCGGTCACGCGCGAGAACTGAATCGCTACGGCCATCTGCTCGAGCAGCGCAACGCGCTGCTGCGGGCAATTCGGGACGGCCGCCAGCCGCTCGACGAGCTGGAGGTCTGGACGACCGCCCTTGCCGAGTCGGGTGCCGCCATCATGGTCGAACGGCAGCGGCGCCTGCTTGAACTGCAGCCGATTGCGGCGGCCTTCCACCGCGAGCTCAGCGATGATCGCGAGCGCCTCGAGCTGCGCTATCGGCCGGCCGGTGCCCGCATCGGCGAGGCGCCGCAGGAGCTCGTGACCGAGCAGCTCAAGGCGGCGATGCGGGACGCCCGTGACGAAGAGATCGGGCGCGGACAGACAGTTGTCGGACCGCAGCGGGATGATGTCGAGGTGTGGCTCGACGACCATGAGGCCCGGCTCTTCGCCAGCCAGGGTCAGCAGCGGAGCGCCGTGCTCAGCCTGAAGCTGGCGGAATTGCACTACCTGGCAGAGGTGACCGGCGAGCAGCCGGTCCTCTTGCTCGACGACGTGATGTCGGAGCTCGACCCGGCGCGTCGCGAGCGGCTGCTCGCGGCACTGGAGCCGGGACCGCAGGCGATGATCACCGCGGCCGACCTCAACGACCTGCCCAGGAGCATCCTGGAACGGGCGGCGGTATTTCGCGTGGAGCAGGGCACCGTCCATGCGTAGCGTGGCGGAGGCGTTGCCGCGGGCGCTGAAATCGCTTGGCATCGCCCGACGGACCCGCGAGGCCCAGGCGCTCTGGCTCTGGCCACAGCTGGTCGGCCCGCACCTCGCCAGGGAGACGAGCGCCCAGGCACTGCGCGGCGGCACGCTGTGGGTGAACGCGAGCAGCACCCCGCTCGCCCATCAGCTTCACCTCGAACGGCGTGGTCTGATTGATCGGCTCAACGAGATGATCGGCGCTCCGGTCGTGCGCGAGATCCGCTTCCGGCAGACGGGCCCGTCGCGATGATCGCGTCAGCTGCCGGGTTGACCGACGCCCAGAAGACCGCGGTGGCCCACACCCGGGGACCGTTACTCATCGTGGCCGGCGCCGGGACCGGCAAGACACGCGTCCTGGTCGAGCGTTACCGCCGGCTTCGAACCCAGGGCGTGCCGGCCGAGCAGATCCTGCTGCTAACGTTCACCGAAAAAGCCGCCCGTGAAGTGCTGGACCGCGTCGAGCTCGAAGACGAGCTGCCGGCGGGCGAGCGCTTTGTGCTGACCTACCACGCGTTTGCCCAACGGTTCCTTCAGGAAGAAGGCTGGTTGTGCGGAATCCCGAAGGCGTTTCGCATCGTCTCTGAGGTTCGCAAGTGGGAGCTCATGCGCGACGTGCTCCTGACGCGGCGCCCGCCGCACCTCTTCCACGCCCAGCGCCCCTACGAGCGGATCGCCGAGCTCCTCAAACTGGTCGAGCGCCTCAAGCAAGAGCTCGTTTCACCCGATGAGTTCGTTTCCTGGGCCGGTCGCATGGTCGATGTCGAGGACCCGGTGGTCGTTGCCCAGCGTGAAGCCGCCCTCGTCTACCGCGACTACCAGCAACGACTGTTGGTGGAGGAGCGTCTCGATTTCGATGACACCATCTATTACACGGTCCAACTGCTGATCAACCAACCCTCGGTCGCGGCGCGTCAGTCCCAGCGATTCACCCACCTGATGGTCGATGAGTTTCAAGACACGAACTTTGGCCAGAGCCGACTGCTGGAGCTGCTCGCCGGACCAGAAAGAAACCTGTGCGTGGTGGGTGACGATGACCAGAGTATCTACAAGTTTCGTGGCGCCTCGGTTGCCAACCTGCGCCGCTTTCGGTCGGTGTTTCCTGATGCCGCTATGGTTCGGCTGGAACAGAACTTCCGGAGTCGCGGCCCTATCCTGCGCGCCGCCGGCCGGCTGATCGCTCTGGACCCGGAGCGGCTGGAGAAACGGCTCGAGACCACGCGGGGCGAGGGCCGCCCAGTCAGTGTGTTGACGGCAACCAGCGTGACCGACGAGGCGGATGCGGTGGCGGCCTACGTCAAGACCGCGATCGACGAGGGGCGTCACCGGCCGAATGCGATCGCGATCCTGCTCCGCGCCAATGCGCACCTCCACAATTTCGCCCGCGCGCTGCAGCGGATCGGCGTCGCCTATCAGGTGAGTGGCGGTCGCGGCTTTTACCAGCAGCCCGAGATCAAAGACTGCCTGGCGTTCCTGCGGGCGACAGACAGCCCGGATGACACGGTCTGCCTGATGCGGCTGCTGAGCCTGCCGCGCTACGCCGTCGATCCGGTCCAGGCCGGCCGCTGGTCGCGCCGGGCGCGGGATGAAGGCCGGCGGTTCTTTGACATCCTGGAGGAGGCCGAAGATGGCGGGGCCGGCCGCCTGACCATGGACCTGCGGCACTTTGCCGGGCAGGCGCTCCGGCTTGCCGTCGATGATCTCTTCTACGAGGTCATGGAGCAGACCCGCTATCTTGACCTTCCACGCTTTACCGGGCCGATCGAGTCGCTGCAGGTCAGCGCGAACGTCCAGAAGCTGGCCGAGCTGATCGGTGCCTATTGCGACGAGCACCCGGACCAGCACCTGGCGGCCTATCTCAAGCACCTGAATGCCACGGAGGCGGCGCAGGCGGATGAGGAGATCGCCCCCCTAGACGAGACGGTGAATGCCGTCCACCTGATGACCGTGCACCAGGCCAAGGGTCTCGAGTTCGGGCTCGTGATCGTCCCGCATCTGGTCGAGGGCAGGTTTCCCTCGAGCCGGCGAAGCGAAGGCCTGACCCTGCCGAACGATCTCCTGAAGGAGGAGCTGCCGCCGGCCGAGCTGCACATGGCGGAAGAGCGCCGCCTCGCCTATGTCGCGCTCACCCGGGCTCGCGAAGAGGTCGTCTGCACCCTGGCGGGTCGATACGAAGGGGTCAAAGACTGGCGACCGTCGCGCTTCCTGCAGCCGATTCGCGGTGATGAGGGCCGAGAACTGGCCGCCCGCCAGCTGCTCACGCCGCCGGTCGGTGGGTTGGTTGAGGTCGCGCGCCAGGTCGAGCTCCCCCTCAACGACGCACCGCCGATCGCCGCGCTCTCCTACACGCAGGTCGACACCTACCTTCGCTGTCCGCAGATGTATCAATACCGTTTCGTCTTCCGCTTGCCCACCCGACCGCGGCCGCAAATGCAGTTCGGTCGCATCCTCCACGAGGCGCTCAAAGATTCACTGGGCAGCATCGAGCGGGACCGGCCGCTGACCTGGGAGATGGTGAACGCCGCCTATGTGGCGGCCTGGGCGCGCGAGCGGTTCTGCGCACCGGAGCAAGCGCCCTCATTGCAGGACCTCGGCCGGAGCTACTTGCGCCGGGCCTTCGATGCGGGCGACCTGAGCAAGCCGCTTCTGCTGGAGCAACCGTTCAGCCTGCGGGTCGATGGGCTACGGCTCAGCGGCCGCATCGATCGGGTGGACCGCCACGCCGACGGGATGTATGAGGTCATCGATTACAAGACCGGTTCGACCCGGCGAGCCACCGAGCTGCAGCGCGACCTTCAGCTGGGTGTCTACGCGCTCGCCGCGCGTGAGGTGTTCCGCTTCGAACCGCTGACGCTCTCTTACTACTACCTGGAGACGAGCGAGCGAGTCACGGTCGACAAACCATCGGAACGGCTCGAGGAAGACCGGCAGACAATCGTGCGGGTGGCCGATGGGATTCGTGCCGAGCTCTTCCCTGCCAAGCCAGACCGGATGAAATGTTCGGGCTGCGACTTCAAGCTGCTCTGTCCCAGCGCCGCCGTGTAGCCAGCAACGCTCAGTCACTCATCCGATTGAGGACGTCGGCAATCTCAAAGGCGGCGGCCGGGTCCGCCGCCGCCCGCGCCCGCTCCGCGTCGTCCATCCGCTCCGACTCGGGCTTGGCAAACCAGGCCGCGACCGCGTCGACCAGGTCACGCGGCCGAGGGACATAACGGCCAAGATTCCGTCCGGTGACCTCCCGAACATTGCCCGCTTCCTGTCCGGGAAGATACCCGGTCAAGAGCAACGGGCAGCCGCAAGCGAGCCCTTCGGCGATCATGCCGGGACCGGCACGCGTCCCCAGCAGGTCGGCGGCGAGCAGGAGCTCGGGCATGTTGTCGACGAACCCGAAGACGTGCACGCCGGCGTGGTTGTCCTCGCGGATTCGCTGGGCGAGCGTCGTGTTGCGCCCGCAGACGGCCAGCACCTGGACGTCGAGCGGCGAACGGGCCAGCGCGGCCGCGTACTTCCGCAAGGGCTCCGTCCCATCGCCACCGCCAGTCAGCAGCACGGTGGGTGCGTGCGGTCGCAACCGGAGTCGGAGCCGCATCGCGGTCTTGTCGGTGAAGCGACGGATGGCCTCCGAAAAGCGGGGATGGATCGGGAGTCCCGCCCTGACCAGCCGATCGGCCGGCACACCCCGCCGCCGGCAGAGGTCGTAGGCCGCCTGCGAAGGGCAAATGATGGAGTCTGCGGTCAGGTCGGTCCAGGCTTGGTGAAAGTCGATCCAGTCCGTGATGACCGTCACCCGCGGCACCCCGTGGGGCATGACATCGGCGGCGACGTGGTTGAGCAGAGGATGGAAGCTGGCAACCAGCGCCGGACGGGGTTCGAGTGCCCGGCGCAGCTTGCGCCGAAGGCCGCGGCCGATGGCGTGCTGGAAGAGCCGCACCGTGGGCTGTACGTTCGTGAGGTTATAGGCGAGCCCCCAGAGGATGGGTACGTGCCGCGTGATCGGTCCATACAGCGCGGTCAGCCGCCCGGCCACGACCCGCTGGTCCGCCATGGGGTCGAAGCAGTCGATCATAAACCGGTTCGGGTAGCGCAGTTGCAACGCCGCGGCGACCGCCTCCGCGGCGGCGCGATGCCCAGCACCGGTGTCGGAGAAGAGAAAGAGAAGGCGCTTGGGGGCGGACACGGCCGAGGCGCATCCTAGCGTACCGTCCGAGGTAGAGCGCGATCGTACGTTTGGGCTCAGCCGACGGTGGCTAAGAATTGGAATGACCACTGCCAAGGTTGAGGTGACCGGCCCTGTCAAGCGGACGGTGCAGGTTTGCTGCCGGTTCGCCGCCCCCTTGTACTGATTTGAAGTTGACCGGATGACAACCAAACCGCGACGATGGAGTGGCGCTCGATCGCCACGCAAGGAGGGACGGCGCTGAAACCGCTCGCCATCGTGAGCCTGCATGCCTCGCCGGTTGCCGCCCTGGGGGCGGGAGAAAACGGCGGGATGAACGTCTATGTCCGGGCGGTCTGCGAGGAGCTCAGCCGGCGCGGTATCCCCACCGAGGTCTTCACCAGGCGGACCAGCGTCGACGGACCCGAGCGGGTGCGGCTGGCAGAGAAGAGCTGGGTAACCCGGCTGCGGGTTGGGCCCGCCGAAGACCTCGATAAGGGCGGACTCTTCGACTTGCTCCCCAGCTTCACCGAGGCGGTGCTCGGCGAGCAGCGGCGGCGCCGTATCGGCTACGGCCTGATCCACAGCCATTACTGGCTGTCCGGTTGGGTCGGCGCGCGGCTACGTGACGAGTGGAAGGTCCCCTGGTTCCATACGTTCCACACCCTGGCGCGGGTCAAGAACGAGCGCGCGGCGGAGGGCGCGATCGTCGAACCCGAGCACCGGATCGCAGTCGAGCAGGCCATCGTGCGCAACAGCGATCGCCTGATTGCCTCCAGTCTCCAGGAGGCCGACGACCTGGTGCGCCTGTATGGCGCGTCGCGCAGCCGGGTCAGCGTGGTCGCGCCTGGCGTCGATCTACGCCTTTTCGCCCCCCGGCCGACCGAGGCTTTGCGAATCGAGCTGCGGTTGGGCGATGCGCCCGTGGTCGTCTTCGCCGGCCGGCTCGAGCGGCTCAAGGGAGCAGAGATCGTCATCCGCGCGGTCGCACTCCTGGCTGGGTCCAGCGAGGCTTCCGAACGGCCAGTTCTGATCGTGATCGGGGCGGACAGCCACAACGGCGCCAGTGAAAGCCGCGCCAGCGGCGGCGAGCGAGCGCGGCTGGAGGCGCTGGCTCGGGCGCTGGGCGTCGACGGCCAGGTCCGGTTCCTGGGATCGGTCGAGCAGGCGGAGCTGGCCAGCTACCTCAGCCTGGGCGCGGTCTGCGTGGTGCCCTCGTACAGCGAATCGTTCGGCCTGGTGGCCCTCGAGGCCAGCGCATGCGGCACTCCGGTGGTGGCCGCCCGCGTGGGTGGCGTGCCAGCCATCGTGAAGGATGGCCTGACCGGTTTCACCCTCAGTTCCCACGATCCCGCGCAATATGCGGAGCGGATCGGTCGACTCCTTCACGATGAGGAGCTGCGGCGGTGCTTCAGCCGGCGGAGCCGGCTGGTGGCCACCCAGTTCAGCTGGACCGACACGGTTGACCGGTTGGTCGCCGAATACGGCGCGCCTCGCCTGCCCGAGCTGCGGCCGGCTGTCGCCGGCTGAAACTTGACGCCAGGGCCAGTGTTTGATTGAATGACCAAAGCCTTTGATTGATTGACCAACTAAGCAGAGGGGAGGTCGCTGGTGCCCGATCAGACCAAGGACCGGATCATCGATGCGGCCTACCGTGCCCTGGTCAGGCAGGGGTACCACGAAACCTCGATGAAGGATATTGCCGCCGAGGCCGGGGTCGCGCCCGGGCTGGCCCATTATTACTTCGGGACCAAAGAGGATCTGCTGGTGGCGGCGATCGAGCGTGGGTGCGAGCCGGCGATGCGCGCCTGGGAGCAGGCCGGCCTTAATCTCACGGGACCCCTGCCGGAGGATGCCGATCCGATGGCGTTCGCCCGCATCGGCTTCGAGCTGGCAAAACAGGAGCTCAAGGCCTATTCAGGGCTGTTCGTGCTGACGTTCGACATGTTCGGCGTGGGCCTGCACAATCCGAAAATCGCGTCGGCGGTACGGACCTTCATCGATGAGCGCCGGGCCTTTGTCGCCCGTATCACCCAGGGGGTCATTGCGGGCATGGCCGAGCCGCCGGCCGCGTCGGTTGACGCGATCGCGGCGAGCATCTGGGGCAGCCTGCACGGCATCTATCTGCAGAAGGTGATGAATCCGGTGTTTGATGCGGACGCCGCGATCGACGCCCTGTGCGAAATGACGATGGCATTCGCCAACAGGCGACGCCGGGCGTCGGTGGAGGGCTGAGATGTTTGCCTGGTGGGGTCAATTCGTGTATCGGCACCGATGGGCAGTCCTGGGCGTTTCCGCCGTCATGCTGGCCGGCTCGATCGTCGCCCTCTTCAACGGCGGCACGCTGAAGAACAGCGGCGGACGGAATACCGAGTCGGGGCGGGCCCTCGCGCTGATGCAGGACCAGCTGCCACAGAATGGCGCCGGCTCCTCATTCGTGCTCGTCTTCGGCAGCGACGCCATGGCCGTCGGCGACCCCGCCTTCAAGCAAGCCATGCTGACCGCGCTACAACCGTTGAAAGCGGATCCTCGCGTCAAGACCGTCGACACCCCCTTTGATCTGCCGGCCGAGCAAGCCCGCGCCATGACCTCGACCGACGGCCACCATGCCTTCGCCCAGGTCTCCCTCAAGGACGATTACCCCACTGCACGACAGTACTACGCGCAGCTGCGCGCCGAGGTCCGCTCGGACCGGCTCCACGTGCTCGGCACGGGGAACGTCGCGATCGGTTCCGACTTCGACAAGTACCTGGCCTCCGACCTGCAGCGCGCCGAGGTGGTCTCGCTCGTCATCATCGTTCCGCTGCTACTGATCGTCTTCGCCACCGTGGTGAGCATGTTGCTGCCGCTTGGGGTGGGCGGGCTTGCGGTGGTTGGCGGCCTGGCTGGGGTTGGCGTGCTGGCGCATTTCACCGATGTCTCGACCTATTCCACCAATATCGTCACCCTGATCGGCTTGGGGGTGGCGATCGACTACTCGCTCTTCATCGTCAACCGGTTCCGCGAAGAGCTGTCCGGGGGAAGCCCCCCTGAGCAGGCGCTGATCGCCAGCATGCGAACCTCCGGTCGGGCGGTGACGTTTTCGGGGATCACGGTCGCCATCGGGCTGAGTGCCATGCTCTTTTTCCAGGACTCCTTCCTGGCGTCGATGGGCTTTGCCGGCGCCATCGTGGTCGCGATCGCCGTGCTCTACGCGCTGACCTTCCTGGCGTCGCTCCTGGCGATCCTCGGCCATCGAGTGAACTGGGCACGCCTTCCGCTGCCACGCCGTGCCACCGGCCGTGGGTTGTGGCATGGCCTCGCCATCCGGGTGATGCGGCACCCCGTGCTGGTGTTGGTTCCCGTCGTGGCGCTGCTGCTGTTGATGGTCCTGCCCTTCTTCCAGATCCGGATCGCGAACGGCGACGTCGGCATGCTGCCGCCCAATGCCGAGACCCGGCGCGGCTACGACCAGCTCCAAACCTTTCCGGGGCAGGGTCAGACCTTCTTCAGCGTCGTCGTTCACTACGCAAGCGGCGGCCCGCTGACCAGAGATCGGGTGGGCGAGCTCTACGACCTGGCCCAGCGAATCAAGCAGGTCCCGGGGGTGGCGGGCGTCGAGAGCCTGGTGAGCTACGACGGATCGTTGACGCGCGCCGAGTACCAGACCTTACTGACGCAGCCGGCGTCTGCACAGCCGGCCCGGGTCCAGGCGATCGTTCACGGCACGACAGGCTCTCGGATCGCCGTGCTCTCCGTGGTGACCAAACACGGCCAGGAAAGCGATGCGGCGCGCTCCGTCGTTCGTTCGTTGCGAAGCATGCCGCCGCCTGCCGGAAGCTCGATGCTGGTGGCGGCCTTCTCGATCGACTTCACCGACTTCATCCTTGCGCGCATCCCGCTGGCGGTGGCGTACGTGATGGTCGTCACCTACCTCGTGCTGTTCCTGCTGACCGGGTCCGTGGTCTTGCCCTTGAAGGCGGTGATCATGAACATCCTGTCAATTGGCGCCTCCTTCGGGGCGCTGGTTTGGATCTTCCAGCAGGGCCATCTCAGCTCGTTGCTCAACTTCACCGCCGCTCCGCTCGACCCCTCGGTCCCGGTTCTGTTGTTCTGCATTGTCTTCGGGCTGTCGATGGACTACGAGGTGCTCCTGATCAGCCGGATCCAGGAGGAGTACCGGCGCACTCGGGACACGACCCAGGCGGTGGCCGATGGACTGGAGAGAAGCGGACGGCTGATCACCGGCGCGGCGGCCATCATGGTGGCGGTCTTCCTGGCGTTCGGGCTGGCGGACGTCGTCTTGATCAAGTCGATCGGGCTGGGGCTGGCGATCGCCGTGGCCCTCGACGCCACGCTGGTGCGGGCGCTGATCGTGCCGGCGGTGATGCGGCTGCTGGGCCGCGCCAACTGGTGGGCGCCCCGGCGGCTGGCGCGGCTGCACCGGCGGATCAGCATGGATGAGCCACTGGCAGCGTAGCGACCGCGCTGCCTAAACCCTTCACGGCTTCGTCGCCGCACGCCCGATGGGTCGTCGAATGCGGCGCGATATATCAGGGTGCGCCCCGCCCGGGTACCCCGTCCCCGACCGACCCCCATCGGCGGACACCGGCCAGAAACCCGGGTCCGGATCGATCGCGGCGGCTGGCTCCTCTTCTTCGCCCACGGGCTCTCGGGCCTCGGCGCGGGGCCCTTTGTCGCCTTTGGAGCCATCTACCAGCATGATCTGGGCGCCAGCGCCTTCGAGATCGGGCTCGTCGCCGCGGTCGGCATGCTCGTGGCAACCCTCGTGATCTTCCCCGGCACCCGCCTGGCCGAGCGCCGCGACCTTCACAAGACGATCATCGCCGGCTGGTTGATCGCGATCCCCGGCCCGCTCTGCTTCGCCCTCGCCCCTCACTGGGCCTGGACCGCACTCGGCGTCGCCTTGATGCAGGCTGCCGTCATCAACACCCCGGCCATCAGCGTCTACCTCACGCTGGGCGTGCCCCGGGATCGGATCGCCATGGTGATGACGACCGTGCTGTCCGCCTATTCCCTGGGGCTGATCGCCTCCACCTTGCTCACCGGGGTGCTGGCCCAGGTCATTTCATTGCGAGCCCTGTTCTGGATGGCGACCGGATTCTCCGCGCTGGCGGCGCTCTGCATCTGGTTCTTGCCGGCGAAGGAGCCGCCGCGGCTGGTCCTGCCGGCCTTGCGTTACCGCGACCTGATGCGGTATCCGGCGTTCCGGGTGCTGCTGGTGCTGTTCTCAGTCGTGACCGTCATCATCTTCATCCCCTGGACCTTCACGGCCCTGTATGCGCGCGAAGCGGCCCATGTCGACAACGTCTGGATCGGCGTCCTGATGAGCATCCTGTATCTGGGATCGGTGCTCTTAGGGCTCAGCCTTGGCCGCTTGCGACGGTCGCTGGGCAGTGTCGGCATCGTCCTCTGCTTCGAGGCCGCCTACGTCGTGTCCGCGGTGCTGCTGCTCTCCTCGACGGCGCTGCCGATCCTCGGCCTGGCCTTCTTCCTGCGGGGCGCGTTCTGGTCGTTCCGCCAGGTGATGACCGCCGTCATCGGCGAGGTGCTCCCCGACCATGCCATGGCGCGGGGCTACGGCCTGTTCGCATTGATCACCGGGGCGGTGGTGGTGGCCGCCTATCCGATCGGCGGCTGGATGTACGGGATCGGGGCGGGGACACCGTTCTGGTCATCGGCGGTGCTGATGGCGGGCGCCGTGCTGATCACGGTCGTCGTCCGGGCCTACTTCCACGCGAACTATCTGAAGCCGCCACAGATCGACGTGGTCCAGGACGACGTCAAGCCACTGGCGGCCTAGCCGGCCGGGTTCCAGTTTGGCGAGGTCCCGGTGTATGGGTAATCCGCTTCCCATTCGGTGAGCTGCTGGGGGCGCGAGCCGTCGCCGTTCATCAGGTAAATCTGCGGTAGCTCACCAACCTCGCTGGTAAAGCTAACCCGGCGATCGTACGCGGGGGTATTCGGGGTCGATCCGTTGGGCGCGTCCTTGCCTCCGGTGACCTTGACCACGCCACCGACCTCGCCCGCGGAAAAAATGTTGACCCGATAGAGCGCTGCCGAGACGCCCACGCCGGTGGCGGCAAAGAGAGTGCTGTTGTCGCTCAGCCAGGCGGCCGCGCTGATGTCGAGCGGACCACCGCGGCGATAGGCACTCGCCCCGCTGGCGGAGAGGTCGTAGACCCACAGCTCCGGGCCGGTGGCCGTCATCCGGCGAAAGGCGAGCTTGGTGCCGTTCGGCGACCAGGCCGGATGGTCCGCGGGGTCATCGAGGCCGGCCGGCCGGTAGCGACTGCGCAGGTCGAGATTCATGATCCAGAGATGGTTTTGGCCCAGCCGATCCACCGTGCTGTAGGCAACCGACCGGCCATCAGGGCTGAGCGCCACCGGACCGAAAACCAGCCCGTCGCTCGGATCGGTCAGGGCGACATCGGTGAGCGTGGCCGGCCGGAAACGGCGCAAGCTCCCGTCCTTCTGATAGACGATCGTCCCGTCGGCGGACCAGTAGACCTGCGACCCGCTGATTCCGGAGCTGACGACGGCCCCGGTGGACACGTCGATGATCTGGATCGCGCCGCTACTGGCACCGCGGGGCGCCCGGATCAGCGCCAGCCGCTGTCCATCGGGCGCCCAGTCGAAGGAGAGGATCGCGTCCTGCGCCTGGCCCTGTCCAGGAAGCTGGTACAGGATCTTGGGGGTGGCGCGCGAGAGAAAGCTGTCCGCATGGGGATCGACAAGGCCAATCGCGAATGCCGGCTGCTCGCGCTGCCCGACCAGATAGCCGATCTTTCGCGAGACCGAAAGCGTCCCGGTGCGGAAATGGGTTTGCACCCGACCGTCCAGCGCGTTGTCGTGGACGTCCAGCGGCCGGTCGACCGAGACGGTATACGCCTGATTGGACTGGAGGACCGAGAGCGGAATGATTTCGAACTGGGAGCCGTCGCCGCCCGGGCGCGTGCGCAGCAGAAAGGACGTATCCGGGGTGAGCTGCACGGCCGCCCGCATCGTGTCGGGCCGCATCGCCCGGTTGAAGCTGAGAACGATGTTTCGATCCGGGGCGACGGAGCCGGCGTTGTCTCCCGGGTCGACCGAGCTCAGCATCGGCCGGCCTTCGGTGGTGAAGTGCCAGGAGTGGTCGAGGGTGTTCTGCTGACCGCTGGCGTCGGCGTAGCCGGCGTGCATCGCGACGGTATATGCGGTGGATAACGCGAAATTGACGTGCGTGTGGATGAACATCAGGGTGTTGCCGGTCCAGGCGAAGCGGCAATTCTTTGACCCTTCGCAATCCTTCAGGACGGGCGAGAGCGCAAACCGCTTCTCGACCGAATCGCGGTTCATGGGCCGGTCGAAGCTGATGCTGATTGCCTGATTGGTCGCCACATCGGTCACGTCCCGGCTGGGAGAGATGCTCACGATTCGCGGTGGATTGAGGGCGCAGGCACTCAACTGGCACGCGACCAGGGCCAGCGTGAGAACGATGCCGCGCCGCATCACCTGATACTAGGAGAGCGAAATTAGCCGACTCTAAGCCGGCAGAACGGGCGTGCGCGGCCGGGCAGCGAACGGGGTGTCGACCTAGCGCTGTTCTTCGAGCAGCTGGCGCATCTCATTCGCCAGGTTCGTCAGCCGCGCCGGGTCGACGAACATGATCGACGTCTGCGAGATCCGGTCGATCGTCCGGTCCAGCGCGTCGACATTGTGCTCGGTTGAGCTCAGCATCTCCTTCACCTTCTTCGAGCGACTCTGGAGCGCGCTGTCGGCCATCTGATTCAGCTGGCTCATCAGCGACGGCCAGTCGATATCGGGCTCGGCACTGACCGGCGCGGCGGCCGCCGGAGCGGGCGCGTGCTGCTGGGCTCGCGGTGCCGCCGGGGCGCTCGAGGGCGGGGGCGGCGCCGGCCGGTAGACCGTCGCCGGCACCGAGGGCGTCATGGCCAGCATCTCTTCCAGGCTTACGGAAGCCGGCTCCTCGAGGTCGGCGACGGCCTTGACCTCGATCCGCGTCTTGGAATCGGCGCACAGGCGGGTCACGATCTCCGGATCCTGCATCAGCTGTGGCTGGCCGCGGGTGAAGGCGCCCAGCAGCTGGCCGTCACGCAGCAAGACGATACCCATCTCCTCCGGGGCGCGGACCAGCAGACTTCCATGGATCTTTTCCTCTTGCAGGTATTGCAGAAGGGCGCGGACATCGACAAAGCGCGCCAGCAAACCCTGCAGGATGGTCGGCGCGGTCAGCAGCTGATAGATGGCCGTCACGACCTCGGCGGTGAGCTCGATGACGTCCATGCTTCCCTCGCCGCGATCGACGTCGTTCTTGAACAGCGAGAAGGCGGTCCGGCCGGTGGAGACGACCGCGCCCCCGTCGTAAAAGCTCTCGATCAGGCTGCCCTGGTAGAAGAGGATCATGCCGCGGGAGGCCTGACCCGTGAGCCGCAGATAGCCGGTCAGCCGATCGGTGCTCAGCGAGCGCAGTAGCTTGGGGAAGTCGACGAAGGCCGTCTTCAGTGACTCGTAGACGAGCTTGCCGACCGGCAAGGGGTAGAGCTCGGTCGGGGGTGGTCCCTCCTCGGCGGTGGGCTGCGCAGCGACCTGGGGCGGCTGGCTCACGACGGGCCGCTCGCTGACCTGGGGGGCGACCGGCGCGGCGGCCGCGGGTGATGTGGCTTGGGGAGCGGGCGACCGGATGGCCGCCACCGGGCCGTTGTCGGCGCCGGGCACGCCCCGACGCTTCGCCTCCGCCAGAATGTCCGCCGTGGGCGCGGTGATCGTCTCCTCGGTCGGGAGCTTCGACTTGGGGTCAAAGGTGTAGTCGCCCTGGCGCCAGGCGAGGGGTTCGAAGACCGCCTCCTCGCCCTGACTCCCGTTGCCGTATGCGTGAAACAGGTGACCGAAGAGAAAAAACAGCGAGAACGCCTCGCCACCGCTGCGTACTTGAAGGGTCCCTGTGGCGCGCTGAGCTTGCATCGACTGCAAGAGAGATAGCAGGGGGGTTTGGTCTAACGATCCCTTGTAGTCCACAAGTCTCGGCGCTTGCTCGATGGAACTCAAAAAAAGCCTCCCACCGCCCCGAGATTTCTCCCCAATGCTAGCACAGGCCAAATACGATACTCCAAGTGTTCGTGACGCGGGGTTGCCGCGCTCGGCAGGGTGGCCCGCTAAGCTGAGGGCGGATGCCCGAATTGACGACCTGCGAGGATGCGTCAGCCTGGGACGCGTTCGTTTCGCAGGCCAGCGACGCTTCCTTGCTGCAATCCTGGGCATGGGGCGGCCTCAAATCGCGCTACGGCTGGCAGCCCCGCCGCTACCTCTGGGTCGAGGCCGCCCGGCCGATCGCGGCGGCCGCCGTCTTGCGCCGCCGCCTTCCCGGTGGGCTCTACCTGGACTACGCTCCACGAGGGCCGATCCTCGACGGCCACCTCGAGTACTGGCCCGACTTCTGGCAGACGCTGCGCGAACACCTGGCGGCGGAGGGCGGCACGGTCCTCAAGGTCGATCCGGAATGGACCGCTGATGCGCAACGCGCCGCGCTGACCGCCAGCGGGGCGCTGCCAAGCCGGCATCCGATCCAGCACCAGGCGACGATGTTGGTCGACATCAGCGGTGGTGATGCGGCGCTGATGCGGCTGAAGGAGTCGACGCGGCGAAACATCCGATCGGGCAGCCGCCAGGGCATCATGGTGGAAGCCTCGGAAGCGTCGGCGGCGATGGACAGCTTCTACGACCTGCTTGTTGAGACGGCCGCCCGTGAGCAGTTCACCATCCGCGGCCGCGCCTATTACCAGGACCTGCTCGGCCTGTTTCGCGAGCGAGGCCAGGTCTGCGTCTACCTCGCCCGACTCGAGGATCGATTGCTGGCGGGGGCGGTGATGCTCTTCTTCGGGTCGAAGCTCATCTACCTCTACGGTGGCACGCGCTCGGAGGCGAAGGACCTCAAACCCGGCTACCTGTTGCACTGGCGAGCGATCGAGGACGCCCAGCGACGAGGATGCACCAGCTACGACATGTGGGGCGTACCGCTCGATCCCCAACCGGGCCAGCGTGGCTACGGTTATTACGTCTTCAAATCGCGCTTCAACGGTCGCCTGGTCCGCTTTATCGGGCTCTACGACCTACCGGTCAACCGGGCCGCCACGTTGACGATCCGCCTGGCCGAGCGATTCGCGCGGGCGGGCCAGCCCGAGTTTGTCTGAAACCGCAGCGGCCATCACCCACGGCCACGCCCTGGGCGCGCAGGCCTGGGACCGGCTTCTGCTCGAGCAGCCGGAAGGCAACCTGCTGCAGAGCTGGACCTGGGGCGAGTTGCAGGCACGATTCGGCTGGCGCATCGAACGCCTGCTCGTCCAGGATGGCCGACACGGCCTCTGCTCGATGCAGCGCACCACGACGCTGCTGCCCCGAGCCGCGCTCTATTACGTACCCCGCGGCCCAGCCGTGGTCGCGGCGGCGCGAATCCAGGTCCTCGACGATCTGGCGCGACGGGCACGCGCCGGCGGCGGCATCGTGCTGCGGGTCGAGCCCAACGACCGGGTTGGCGACCAGTGGCCGGCCTTCTTCGAGGGGCGTGGATTTGTGCAGGGGGAGTCCGTGCAGCCGCAGGCGACCCAGCTGCTGCGCATCGACCTTGAACCGGCCACGCTGAAAGCGGGCTTTAAGCCGAAGACCCGCTACAACCTCAACCTGGCTGAGCGCAAAGGCGTCACGGTCATCGGTTCACGCGATGTCGAAATCTTCGCCCGCCTCGCCGGCGAAACCGCGAAACGGCAAGGGATTCATCTTCCCGGCGTCGCGTACTACCAGGCGGCCATCGACCTGTTCTCACCACGGGATGAGGTCCGCCTGTACCTGGCGCAGCACGAGGGCGACATGCTGGCCGGGATCATGGTCTTCCGCTTCGGTAAGACCGCCTACTACCTGTTCGGTGGCTCCACCGAACACAAACGCGAGCTGATGCCGAACTACCTGCTGCACTGGCGGGCGATGCTCGACTTTCGGGCGCTGGGTTGCGATACCTACGACTGGTGGGGAATACCGGAAGAGCCGGCACCCGACCATCCGTGGTTCGGCCTGTACCGGTTCAAGACCGGCTTCGGCGGCGAGACGGTCCGCTACATCGGCCTCTACCAGCGGGTGCTGCGCCCGGGGCCCTTCAAGCTGGAGCGCCGGCTGCAGCAATTGAAGGCGCGAGTTCGCCAGCCTATACTGCGGTGACATGGCGAGGGAGCGAACGCTCTCCGAGCAAGCGTTTGAGCAGTTCCCCCAGGCCCTGATCCTCGTGGACCGCGAAGCGACCGTGATTGCCTTGAACCCGGTCGCTGAGCGCCTGACCGGGTGGGGCCGGGGCGATGCGCTTGGGCGGCCGGCCGCCGACATCCTCGAGGTGCGCACCGAGACGGGTGTCAACCTGTGCGCACCCAACGGCGCGCTGCGACGGGCGCTGCGGCTCGGAACCCGGATCAACACCCACTTTGCCTATCTATTCCGCTTGCGCACCAGCGACGATCCGGTCAGAGTCGCCTACTCGGTCTCGCCACTGCACATCAAAGGCCGCACCCCCGACGGGGCGGTGATCGTGATCCACGACGTGACGCCGGAGCTGGAGACCATCGAAGCCCGCGATGCGCTGATGCTGGCGGCGTCGCACGAGCTGAAGACGCCACTCACGACGCTCAAGGGCCTCAGCGAGCTCTTGCTCGACTTTGACTTGAGCGAGGCCCAACGGCGTGAGCTGTTGCAGGATCTGCACGGCCAGGCCGACCGGATGGAGCGGCTGATCGGCGATATCCTGTCGGTGAGCCGGATCGACTCCGGCCGGATCTCGGTGGACTTCTCGCGCGTCGACGTCGTCTCGGTGGTGAAGCACGTCTGCGACGAGGTCCGTCCGATGCTCAAGGGCCGCACCCTGAAATGCCGGATCCCCGAGGGCCTGCCCGCCGTCATGGGTGAGGCGCGGAAGCTGCACCAGATCCTGGTGAATCTGGTGAACAATGCCATAAAATATTCCGAACCCGGCACCCAGATCACCCTCAGCGCGCGAGGCGACCCGTCGGCGGTGAGGTTCGAGGTCTCAGACCAGGGGGTCGGAATCCGCAAGGAACATATGCCCCGCCTCTTCGAGAAGTTTTATCGCGCCGACGACCCGGCCGTCCGGCGTACCTCCGGCACCGGGCTCGGGCTGTACATCGTGCGCAGCCTGGTCACCATGCTGGGCGGCCAGGTCCACGTGCGAAGCCGGCATGGAAAGGGCACGGTCTTCACCGTCACGGTGCCGCGGGCGGAAACGACCGCTCGGACCCGGCCGCGCCTCGCCGTCGGCGCGCACTAGCCGCTGATGCCGCCGCCCAAGAGGATCCTGATCGTCGACGATGAGGCGATGATCCGCAAGGCGATCCATCTCGCCCTCGAGAAAGAAGGCTACGAGGTGGTCGAGGCGGAGACCGGCGGCGAGGCCCTCCGCCGCATCGAGCTCAACAAGCCCGACTTGATCTTGCTCGACATCATGCTTCCCGACGTTTCGGGTTTCGACGTCTGCCGGGACATTCGCAAAGCCGGCCTGCGGGTGCCGATCATCATCCTCAGCGCCAAGACCGAAGAGATTGACGTTGTGGTCGGGCTGGAGATCGGCGCCGACGACTACATCACCAAACCCTTCCGCACCCGCGAGTTGCTGGCCCGGATCGCGGCCCATTTACGCAAGGCGCGCCAGGAAGAGGAAGCCGTCAACCAGGGTCGCCTGGAATTCAAAGACCTGGTGATCGATCTGAACGAGCGCCGCGTCTTCCACGATTCCAGTGAGGTGCTGCTGACGCACACCGAGTTCGACTTGCTGGCGTTCCTCGCCTCGAACGCAGGCAAAGTTCTCTCCCGCGAAAAAATCCTCAACCACGTGTGGGGCTACGAGTACCCGATCGAGACCCGCGTCATCGACGTCCACATCCGCAACTTGCGGCGGAAGATCGAGCAGGATCCATCGCACCCCTTCTTCATCCTGGCGGTGCCCGGGATCGGCTACCGCTTCACGAGCGCCGGCAAGCTCGGCTAGTGGTCGACCGTCAGGAAGCGGCGGCCCCCGCCGCCGGCCGAAGTTCCTGGTAAACCGCCAGTAGGCGATTGAGGTTGTCGGATAGGCTGTAGCGTTCCACAGCGCGCGCGCGGGCCCGCCGGCTCAGCTCGGCGCGAAAGTCGGGGAACTCGATCAGGGTACGCAGCGCCAGCCGGAGCTGGCCGTCCAGGTCCCGGGGGTCGACGACCATGCCCGCCCCCCGCAGCGCCTCCCCATCGGAGCCGACGTCGGTCGCCACCGTGGCCACGCCGCAGGCCATCGCCTCCAACAGCGATAGAGACAGCCCTTCGACAAGCGACGGCAGCACAAAGATGTCCATGGCGCGCAGCATGGCGATGCGCTCGGCCTCCTCGAGCACCTGGCCGGTGAAGATGATGCGCCGGCTGCCGTAGCGCCGTTCGAGCCGGCGCCGCTCGCCGCCGCTGCCGACCACCACCAGCTTGACGTCCTCGGCCGCGTCGACGTCCTGAAACGCTCGCACCAGCACATCGACATTCTTCTCCGGATCGACCCGGCCCAGGTATCCGACCAGCGTGCTCGCCTGCGACGTCTGCTTGAACGCTGACGATCCGGGCGCGTACTTGTCGACGTCGACTCCGTTCGGGATGACGGCAACGTTCGCGGCCGGGACGCCGTAATTCTCGAGCAGGCTCTTCTGCTGTTCCGAAAAGATGATCACCCGGTCGAAGCTCGCCAGCGACTGCGCGTAGAGACGATACACCGCCGAGCTGATCCCCTGCCACAGGGAAAAGCGCGAATCGTACGGCACGTGAAAGGTCGCCACCACCGGCAGGCCCAGCTCGTGACAGAGCTCGGGGAGCCCGAAATCGATCAGGGTCGAGAAGCTGAGCGAGACGTGCACCAGGTCGACCCGCTCCCGGCGTAGCAGGTCGGTGATGATGCGCTTTGTCCTGGGCGAGGAGATGATGTACCGGTGACTGCCCGTCAGCGACCGCAGGGTGAGCGTGTCGTCGGTGACGGCGGCCAGCGCGCCGTGATGGACGAAGAAGACTTTGACGCCCCGCGCCCGAAGTCCGGCCACGATCTCGCGGGAATAGGTCAGCAGGCCGTCGCCGGCGCGGCCGCTCTGGTGACCGAGCCAGGCGATCCGCAGCGGCTCATTCATCGGGAGTCGATGTCCTCGAGGAGGTCGAGCAGGAAGGGGCGGCTCTGAAGTTGCGCGTGGGGGATGTGGAGGCCGGGCTCGTCGACGGTGCGACCGTCGTAGCGAAGGATGTCGATGTCGATCTCGCGCGGTCCCCAACGCTGGCGCGCGGTCCGGCCAAGCTGGCGCTCGATTTGCTTGAGAGTGTCCAGCAGGGGTCGCGGCTCGAGCGAGGTTTCGACCTCGAGCACCTGGTTCAGGAAGTGCGGCTGGTCACGAATGCCGACCGGTTCCGTCTCGGCAACGCGGGAGGCGCGCACCACCGTTACGCCCGCCTCCGGCAACGCCTTCCGTGCCGCCCGCAGGTACCCTGCACGGTCACCCAGATTGCTTCCCAGGGCGAGCCACACCGTAGACGAACGCCTCAAACGCTCGCCTGGCACTGAAGCGCCGCTCGCGTGGGCCGGCGGGCCCGATTGCCGGATCGCGTCCGCCATCCGCGCCACCCGAACCATCGCCTTGACGTCGTGGACCCGGACGATGTCGGCGCCGCCGGCGATGCTGAGCGCGACCGCCGCGGCCGTGCCTTCGAGCCGCTCACCCGCCGGCAGATCGAGCGTCTTGCCAATGAACGATTTCCTGGAGGGGCCGATCAACAACGGAAAACCAAGCCGGCGCAGCTCGGACAGGCGACGGATGATCTCGAGGTTCTCTTCGCGCGTTTTCCCGAAACCAATGCCCGGGTCCACGATGATGCGATCCTCTGCGATGCCGGCCGACCGCGCGAGCTCGACGCTCCCACTGAGGCTGGCCGCGATTTCGCCGATCAGGTCGCGATAGCCCCCACCGGGATTGTTATGCATCAGCACCACCGGCACGCCGGCCCCGGCAACCGTTGCTGCCATCCGGGGATCGCGCCGCAGTCCCCACACGTCGTTCACCATCGCCGCGCCGGCCGCGATGGCACGCTCGGCCACGGCAGCCTTATACGTGTCGATCGAGATCGGTACGGTGACGGTGGCGACGGCCTGCTCCAGCACCGGGATCACGCGCGCCAGCTCCTCATCCGAGCTCAGGCCCGGACCCACCCAGGTCTCGGGCCGCGTGGACTCACCGCCGATGTCGATCAGGTCGGCGCCGTCCTGCTCCATTTGGCGGGCCTGGCCGACCGCTTTCTTGAGATCGGTCACACCGTCGCCCGAGAAGGAGTCGGGCGTGACGTTGACAATCCCCATCAGGTAGGTGCGCGTCCCCCAATGGAACTCGCGCCCGCCGATGCGAAGCGACCGCATGGTGGCCGCCATCGGCCTGAGCGTAGCATCATGTCGTTTCGGTGACTGGCATCAAGTTGAGCCGCCTCCTCGAGGGTGTGACGGTGCTCGAGGCGCCGCCGACCGACCCCGAGGTGGTAGGCCTTTGCTACGACTCGCGGCGGCTGAAAGCCGGCGATTGCTTCGTCGCCATTCCAGGTACGCACACGGACGGGCACCGCTACGTCGAGACGGCGCTGCGCGACGGCGCCGTGGCCGCCGTCGTCGCCCGGCGCGTGGGGACCGCCTGGCCGCAGGTCGTGGTTCCGGATACTCGCGAGGCGCTGGCGCTGATGTCCAGCACGTTGTATCGCCACCCGAGCCGCGAGCTGGTGGTCATCGGCGTCACCGGGACCGACGGCAAGACGACAACCACAACCATGATCCAGCAGATGTTGCTGACGGCCGGCCGTCCTTCCGGTTCCATGAGCACTGTTGATATCCGACATGGAGACAACGTCGACCTGAACGACTCGCGCCAGACCACACTGGAGGCGCTGGAGATCCAGGAGCAGCTGGCGCGGATGCGTGACAGTGGGCTGAAGTACGCCGTGATCGAGACCAGCTCCCACGGTCTCGCCTTGCAGCGGGTAGTGGGCGTTGACTACGACGTCGCCGCCTTCACCAACATCGCCCACGAACACCTCGATTTCCATAAGACGATCGAGGCCTACCAGGAGGCGAAGGCGCGGCTGATCGATCTGACCGCCGGTAGCGTAGCGAAGGGCGTGACGAAAACCGCGGTGCTGAACCGCGACGATCCAAGCTACGCCTACCTCGTCAACCGGCCGATCGCCCGCCAGATCACATACGGCGTCCAGCTGGACGCGGATCTCAAGGCCAGCCGGGTGGAGGCGACGGCCGATGGTTTGCGCCTTGAAGCATCCACCCCGCTCGGCCCGCTGGGATTGCGGCTGAAGTTGAGTGGCCGATGGAACGCCGCCAACGCACTGGCGGCCGCGGCCGTCGGCATCGCCGTCGGCCTGACCCTCGACGAGATCCGGAACGGGCTGGAACGCTTCAGCGGGGTGAGCGGCCGGATGGAGCGGGTTGACCTCGGCCAGCCCTTTAACGTGATCATCGATTACGCGCACACGCCGCAGAGCCTCGAGAAGGTGCTTCGCGAGCTGCGGCCCATCACGAAGGGGAAGCTGATCGCCGTCTTCGGCAGCGCCGGCGATCGGGATCGCGAGAAGCGACCCTGGATGGGCGAGATCGCCGCCCGCCTCAGCGACTATGCCGTCTTCACCAACGAAGATCCGCGCGAGGAAGACGCGATGGCCATCCTGAATGCGATCGCCGCTGGAGCCGAAGAGGTCGGATGGAGAGAGGGCGAACAGTATGCCCGGATCGAGGACCGGCGTCAGGGGATTGCGCATGCGGTCCGGCGGGCCGGCCCGGGCGACACCATCCTGCTGGCGGGAAAAGGCCACGAACGCAGCATTTTGATCGGCCGAGGCAAAGAGCCCTGGGATGAGCGCGCCGCTGCGGAAGGAGCGATCCGCGGCCTCGCCAACTAGGGAGAGCGGTCTTTCTCAGAGGGAATCAGCGCCGGGCGGCGAGGACGAGTTTGCGGTCGGTAAACGAAAGCACGACGTCATCCCGAACCACGATCGCGAGGTCCCGGACGGCGGATGCCGGTGCCGTCAGAAAACGTTCCCTGACCCGCCGCATGGTGAGGGCGTCTTCGCCGCCGCGCTCGAGCCAGGGCTCGAAATCGTGGGCCTTGCGCACCACTTCCGTCTTCTCCACGCGAAAGCCGGCCTGTTCGCACCACGCGATCCATTCCCCCTGCGTATAGATCCGGCGATGGGTCGGGTCTCGCAGCGATTCGACCTCGTCCTGGAACGTCGCACTCGGCGGATCGTCGGGGGCGAGCGTGTCGATGAAGATGAAGCGACCGCCCGGCCGCAGGACCCGGGCGACCTCGCGCATCGCCAGCGCCACGTCATCGAAATGATGGGCGGCAAGGCGGGTGGTCACGATGTCGAAGCTCGCATCGGGGAATGGCAGCCGTTCCGCCGCGGCGGCCACGAATTCCGCATTTCGTACGCCGGCATCCTGAAAGAGTCGGCGGGCGGTGGCCAGCATCGCGTCGACCGGGTCGGTGAGCACCACGCGGGCGACCTTCGGGGCCAGGGCCAGGGCGGTATGCCCGGCTCCGGTGCCGATGTCGAGCACGCGTTCGGTTCCGCTCGGCCGCGCAAAATCAACAGCGAGTTGCAGCTCGTGCCCGGTCTTGTGTTCGCCGGTCGCGTACGCGTGCGCTGCCTTCTCCCAGCGGTGTGCGCCGCCTGTCACGCGCTCAGCTTAAAGCGACGCTGTCGAGCACCTGCTTGACCAGCGCACTGCCGGCATCGGGGGTCAGAAAGGTGAGCAGATAGTTTCGGCCGGTCGTATGGATATAGACCGACGACATGTAGGGCCAGCCCTGATCCGGGCGGGCCCATGCCGAGGTCACTCTGCAGGTGTCGAGCGCCACGCGCGCGACCTGTTCGGAAACGGTATAACTCCAGACCTGGATGGTTGCCGTGTGGTCGGCGAGCGGCGCCAGGTCGGCGCGAACGGTGGCGGGTAACTGTACCGTCAGGGTGCTCGCGTTCGAGGTCTGCAGGAGCAGGAAGGGGACCTCGTCGCCGGACTTGGTGACCGTTGTCAGTGACGGGTCGGAACCGGCGGCCTGGTATCCCTGGGGCAGCATCAGGCTCCAGCCGAATCCGCTAGCCACGTGCAGCGGCGAGTTACTGACGAAGTCGGCCCGCAGCCAGCCGGCCTGGCTCCCCAGCTTGACGTGATACCAGAGCTGTCCCGAGGCGTCGGGAGCCCGAGCGTCCGCCGTGGCCTGGGTACCCTGTGAGAGGGTCGCGACGCGCCCGCTCGAGGCGCTGGCGGCACTCCGAAGGTTCACACCCAGGGGATCGTTGACCCAGATCGCAAACGGCAGCGCCGGCGCCGAGGGCGCCACCACGGTCGTGGACTTCGGCACCGGCAACGACGCCGGACACGATGTTGGTGAGGCGTGCGGATCGATGCTGCTGGAGGCGGATGGTTGAGGCCGGCTCGCCACGGCGTGGGTCTTGTAGAGGGACGTTAGCGGTCCAGCCAGCAGGAAGGCCGCCACGGCGCCGATAGCCATCAGGGGGATTAGGCGGAGAGCCGACCTCATGGTCATGCAACGGCCCCCGGGAAGGCGGAGTTACGCCAGTGGCCGGCGGTTCGGCAGCCCGGGCCGACGCGGAAATTTGGCTGGGGTCGGGGCCAATTTCTGCACAACAAGCAGGGCGGTCCCGCCGGCCACAGGCCGTTCGACCCTTGGCGCGCCGCCTCCCAGGAGGCGGGCCGCCTGGTCGAGTCGGGGCGGGTCGACGGCGCTGACTTCGGCAATGAGGTCTCCCCCGGTTGTAACGAAGGGAAGGGCAAGCTCCAGCAGCACCGGCGCGGGAGCCGCCGCCCGCGAGATCGCCCGGTCGAATTGCTCCCGAACCAAGGGCTGGTGGCCAAGGTCCTCGGCTCGACCGCAGAGCACGGCGACATTGCGCAGCTCGAGGGTGACGGCGACATGTTCCAGGAAGGCGCACTTCCTGGCGTTCGCCTCGAGCAGGGTGAACTGGACCTGTGGCAGCGCCAGCGCAAGCGGCACAGCCGGCAGTCCGCCGCCACTGCCGATGTCGATCACCCGCCGGATTCCTTTCCACGAGACAGCCAGCAAGGCGGCGGCGTCCTTGACCTGCGCCTCGACCTGCTCGACGGTGCGGGCTCCCGTCAGGTTGACGGACCGGTTCCAGTCGAGCAGCAGCTCGGCGTAGCGCCGAAGCGGCGGGCTCACATCCTTACAATATGGTCGTGCCGATCTACGAGTTCTCCTGTCTGACCTGCCGCCACACGTTCGATGTCTTCGGCAGCTACGCCAGCCGTGACGAAAGCCAGGTTTGCCCGCAGTGCGAGGGCACCAACACCAGGGCGATGTTTTCCACGTTCGCGGTCGTCGGAAGTGGCGACGCGACGCGCGCCTCCACCGCGGGTGGCTGTGGCTGCGGCGGCAGCTGCTCGTGCTCGAACTGACCCGGTCTTTTTAACCGCTGGACACGAAGGCGATCTTTCCCGCATGATTGCCAGGTGGCGACCGCCGGCATTCCCGTTCGTCTCCGGCCGCTGCCCCTGGCGGAACTCCTCGACGAGAGCTTCAAGCTCTATCGGCGCGAATTCACCGTCATCGGTGGCGTTGCGCTGGTCGTCATCCTCCCGAACCTGCTGCTGACCTTGATCTCGGGATCGTACCGTGCCAATCCATTCAGCTATCTGCAACAGGTTTTTCAGAACCTGAACGACCCGCAAGCGCTCCAGGCAATTCAGAATCGCCAGTCGCAATACACGAACTCGGTGCTGTACTTGCTGACATTCCCCATCGCCCTCCTGCTGTATCCGTTCACCGCGGGCGCCTTGTATCGGGCGGCCACGTCGCTGGCGGCCGGCAACGTCGAAACCATCGGTTCGGTGCTGGGAGGCACCGCCCGCCGGTATTTCGGCATTTTCGGAAACCGGTTTCTCTGGGGGTGCGTGATCGCCGGTTCCGTCTTTATCGTGACGATCCCGGTGGTGATCTGGGTCCTGGTTCGTTGGGCGGTTTCGTTGCCGGCGCTCTTCGCGGAGGGAGCCGGACCCGTGCAGGCGCTCGGAAGAAGTTGGAACCTCACCAAGGACAACTGGTGGCGCTGCCTGGGCGTCCTGATCGTAATTTCGTTCATGGTCGGGCTGATCCAGGGCGCCCTCGTCCTGCTCTTCACCGGCATTGCGGCATTGATGCCAGGCTTGAGCGATGACCTCCGCGCCGGCCTGGTGACGACCGTCGCGACTCTCGTCAATGCCCTGGTGGGCGCCATTACGCCGATCGCCATCACCATGCTCTACCTCGACCTGCGGGTTCGCAAGGAAGGTCTGGATCTCGACCAGCTTGCCCGACAGGCCGTCCCGGGCCCTGCGCCGGCCTAGACCGTTGCGCCGGGGGGCGTCGGCGCCGATCCTGCTGCTGGTCGTTGCGGGGCTGCTGGCCGCGTTCGGGGGAAGCTCCGCCTCGGCGAGCCCCGCGGACGATTACACCAACGCCGTGCATCGGGCCTTGACCCTGGTGCAATTCGCCGAGCGCGGCGACCTGCCCTCGATCCAGCAGGCGATCGACGTCCTCGTCCAGGAAACGGGCAGAAGCCAGCCCGAGGTTTTGCGTGACCTTCGCCAGGCCCCGCCGGACCTTGCCGACGCGGACCAGCGGTTGCAAGCGCTGTACACCACGTTGCAGGCGCGGGTCGATACGCCCGACCCCGCCAGCGCAAGGGACCAGTTGCAACGGATCCTTTCCCAGCCGCGCTATTCCGGGCTGCGTGCCGGTCCGTCGTTGCTCGAGCAGATTCTCAGCTTCATCGTCCACAAGATCGCGGATTTTCTCTCGTGGGCCGGGGTCGGTAACCTCCGCCTCAACGTCCCGATCTGGGTCTGGCTGGGGCTCGGCCTCGCGGTCGTGATTCTCATCGTGGTCTGGCTCATGCGTGGCGTCCTGGGCCGGGGTGGAAGGGAGGCTCGGGTACGGGCGGACCGGTCGCCGGGCCGCCCCCATCTCGACCTCTTCGCCGATGCCGACCGGCTGGCCGCCGGTCATGACTACGCGGCGGCCATCAGGGCGCTCGCCGGCGCCGTTTCCGTTCGGCTTCGAGGCGAGCAGGCGTGGGAACACAGCCCGTTCACGGTGCGCGAACTGTTCCAGCAATCGGACCGGGCCGAAGGGTTGCGGCCGTTGCTGCTCTCCTTTGAAGAGGCGAGTTACGGTCATCGAACGCCCGATGCGGCCACCTACGCCCGCGCCGCCGAGGCGGCGGCGCCGTACCGGCAGGCAGCATGAAAGGCCGCGGCTGGATGGTGCTGGGCGGGCTGGGGGTGCTGGTTCTTGTCCTGGTGCTGCTGCGTGGAGGCACCACCCAGCGCCAATCGCCGAACCATGCCTCGACCAGCGATGCCGCTGATGGCACCTCTGCGCTGCGCGCCTACGCCGACGCGCTCGGGTATCCGAGCGGTTCGGTCGAGGGCACCTTCAGCCTGCCCGCCGCTGCGGGCCTGCTCTTCGTGTTCACGCCCTCAAATGGCTTCAGTGCCGACCAGGTTGCCCAGCTGAACAGCTGGATGCAAGCGGGGGGCGTCGTCGTTTACGCAGCCGAGGAGGGCGACCCACAGCTCGACACCCAATTCGGCTTGCGCCGCTCGGGCACCGCCGTCTCGGCGAAGGCGCATGCCGCCGCGCCCATCTTCGGCGGAGTGGAGTCAGTCGGCGGCGCCGACGCGGCCCCCGCGTTCAAGCCGACGGCGACGCAGGTGCCGTTGCTTCGCAACGACGCGGGTGAGGTGCTCGGGCTTCGCCAGACCGTGGGACAGGGGCAGCTGGTAGCGCTCACCGATCCGCTGATCCTCTGCAACGGCTATCTCGGCAAGCCTGACAACGGTCGTTTCGCGGCCGACCTGATGGCGCTGACGCCGGCGGGTGGCCGCGTCTGGTTCGACGAATTCCATCATGGGGCGGCCGCCGGCGCCTCGACCGAAACGGCCTGGATGACGACACCCTGGGGCTTCGCCCTCCTCCTCGCCGTGGTCATCACGTTCGCCGGCCTGGCCATGCGCGGCCGAGCCTTCGGCCCGGCGATCCCCCTGCGAGCTCGCGAGGACCGGTCGACGGCGGAGTACGCCGTGGCGGTCGGAAGCCTCCTGCATCGCACCGGCGCCCGGCGGGTTACGCTGGAGGCCTTGCTCGCCGCCACGCGCCGCGCGGTCGCCCAGCGGGTCGGTCTCGGCGCCGACGTTCCCAGCGATCGCCTCACCGCCACCATCGCCCAACGCGCGCCGGCTGCCGCGGCCGAGCTGTCGCGCGCGGAGCGCGAGCTCGAGCTCGCCACCGCGGGCGAGGCCGAAGTCCTGGAGATGGCCCGCCGGTTGCATGACCTCGCCTATCCGTTGTCCATGAAGGAGTCCGCATGAAAGCCGCCGATTTTTACGCCCGCTTCCGATCGGAGGCCTCAAAGGCGATCGTCGGCCAGGACGATGCCGTGCGCCTCTGCGCCCTCGCCCTGATCGCGCAGGGCCACGTCCTGCTCGAGGGGGTTCCCGGGGTGGGCAAGACGCTCCTGGCGAAGACGATCGCGCGCTTGCTCTCATTGCAATATGGCCGGGTCCAGTTCACCCCCGACCTGATGCTGGCCGACATCGTGGGCACCTCGGTCTACGACCTGCAGTCGCGCTCATTCCGCGTTCGGCAGGGTCCGGTGTTCACCAATATCCTGCTGGCGGACGAGATCAACCGCGCCCCGGCAAAAGTCCAGGCCGCGTTGCTCGAGTCGATGGAGGAGCGGGGCGTCAGTCTCGAGGGTCAGCAACTTCCCCTGCCCGATCCGTTCATGGTGCTGGCGACGCAGAACCCGATCGAGTACGAGGGGACCTATCCGCTGCCAGAGGCACAGCAGGACCGTTTCCTGTTCAAGGCGTTCATGAACTATCCGACCCCCGAGCAAGAGCTGGAGATGCTCCGCCGCTGGGATGCCGGCATCGAGCTTCGCGACCCGGCGCGGGCCGGCGTAGAGCCGATCTTCGATGCCGCCGCCGTCGCGGAATGCCAGGCCGAGGCGCGCAAGGTCACCGTCGATGAGCGGCTCCGACGCTACATCATCGAGCTGGCCGTCGCCACGCGCCAGGCAGCCGAGCTGGTACTGGGGGCAAGCCCGCGAGCCGAGGTGCTCCTTCTGCTCGCCGCCAAAGCCGCGGCGGCATTCGAGGGCCGCGACTACGTGACGCCGGATGACGTGAAAGGGCTCCTCCGGCCAACGTTCCGCCACCGGCTCTTGCTCCGACCGGAGGCCGAGGTCGGCGGGCAGACTGCCGACAGCCTGCTCGACGCGGTCATCGCCCGCGTGACCCCGCCGCGCTAATGCGCTGGCTGGGCGCTTGACGCTCGTTCCGCGGCCGCGGTTGCTGGCGGCACTGATCGCCGGTTCCGTCCTGTTCCTGCTTCTGCTGCTGAGCCCGGTATTCATCATCGTGCCGCTCCTCTATTACGCGGCGATGGGAGCTCTCATCCTGGCGGATTCGCGGCGTCTCCCGCGCAGGTCGGGCTTCATGGCGAGCCGCGTTCTGCCCCAGCCGTTCTCGCTGGGCGAAGTCCAGGCGGTCCAGGTGCTGGTTGCGCACGGCGACGCCGCCGGATTCCCTGCCGAGCTGGCCGACCACGTACCCGCCGACCTCCGGCCGGACCGGCGCGTGCTCTCCGGGCGGTTCGACGGTGAAGGCCTGCTGGCGGTCGAATACTCGGTCCAGCCGCCCCACCGCGGGGCCTACCGTTTCGGCCCGGTCGACCTTCGGTGCTGGCGGCCCGGCGGCTGGCTGACCCGCCAGGTCCGAATCAAGGCGGAGGAGAAGGCCGCCGTCTACCCCGACGTCCTTGCCATCAAGCGTTACGAGCTGATGCTGCGCCGCGGGATGCGAATCATGGCCGGGTTGCGCCGGGCCCGGCCGCCTGGCGCAACCACCGCATTCGCCGGCCTGCGCGATTACCTGCCGGGTGACGAGGTGCGACGCATCAGCTGGAAGGCGACCGCGCGCCGCGACAGACCGGTGGTGATGGAGGTCGAAGCCGAGCGCGGTCAGCAGGCGATCATCGCCCTTGACTGCGGTCGCCTGATGACCGCGCCGGCCGGGCTGCTGACCAAGCTGGACCATGCCGTGAACGCCGCCCTGCTGCTGGCCTGGGTGGCGCAGAGCCAGGGGGACCGGGTCGGTATGCTGACCTTCAGCGACGGGGTTCGACGTTTCGTCGCGCCGCAACGCGGACCGGCCCAGGTGTCGCACCTCAACCGGGTGCTCTACGACGTCAAGCCGGAATACACCGAGCCCGACTTTGCCGAGGCCTTCTCGCACCTGGCGCTGCGCGTGAGCCGCCGCTCCCTGGTCGTGGTGCTGACCGACGTGCTCGATCCCGAGGCTTCACGCGAGCTGGTGGGCCATGCCATCCGATTGAGTCATCGACACCTGGTGATGGTGGTTGCCATGGCTGACCCGGAGGTGCTGGCCGCCCGCAACGCGCCCATCGATCGGGTCTCGCGCGCCTACGAATGGGCGGCTGCCGAGGAGTTGCTCGCTGCCCGGCGCGCCAGTTTCGAGCAGTTGCGGCAGGGGGGTGTGCTGGGCCTCGATGTCGAGGCGGGCCAGCTCAGTCCCTCGCTGGTCGAGCGCTACTTCGAGCTGAAGGAGCGGGCCCTGCTCTAGGCACGCCTGTGAAAAAACGCGTCGCAGCATTTGCGCTCGTTCCGGCGCTGATCCTGGTGGGGGCGATCGTTCTCCTCAACAAGATTGGGGCCGGCTCCTCGGAAAAGGCGAGACCGCCGGCGGTCACCCTGTGGGCGGGCGAGGACGTCGTCAATGCCCAGGGCAATCATCTGACCATCGGCAACGTGATCGTGACCTCGGACCGACTGACCATTCAGTATCGAGCGACAGGGACCTCGTTCGATGCCGAGGGGTTATCCCCTGCGGGTCAACCGCCGACCCAGTTAAGCGTGACGGTCGATGGGAAGGCGCTGACTCCGCTGGAAGGCAACGTTGGCGGCGATCCACAGAATCCGTTTGTGACGGGCGATTTCAGCTGGCGTTGGTCGGGTGGTACGCCTCGGCACATTCACCTGGTCGTTACGCGCATCCTGGGGGATCCGAACGCGAACTGGGTCGCCGATTTCGACCTGCAGGCTCCGGCATCGAAATGACTGGTCAGCCGGTCGTGGTCGGGCGGCTTCGCCGGCCGGTCAGCAGCAGGTAGGCGTAGAGCAAGACGCCCGTGGTCAACCCGACCAGGACCTTGAGGGCGGTCGGCGCATCGGAAGGGCTGAGGTTGCCCTCGATGATGCCGGCGACGATCAGCAGGGGGGCCATGCCGGCGAGGATGATCACGGCCTTGCGGGCGGCCAGCACGAGCGCGTCGCGCCGGCGATAGGCGCCGGGGAGCAGGATCGCCCAGCCCATCATCAGGCCGCAGGCCCCGGCCGCCACCACGACGGACAGCTCGAGCACGCCGTGACCCACGACGAAATCGAGCAGGCCGGGGGCGATGCCATAGGCATTGGTCAGTCCGAGCAGGCCGCCGAGCTGGATGCCGTTCGTCATCAGGAGATAGATGGTCGGCAGGCCGAGCAGCACGCCAAACGCGAAGGCCAGGATCGAAACGTTGATGTTGTTCGTCATGATCACGCCGGACATCAGCGGGCGTTTGTCCGCCGGGATCTGGGTCCAGAGTTGATGGTTGTGCACGAGTTGCACGAGTTCCGCCGGCACCAGCGCGTAGGCCAGCTGTGGGTCGAGGGTGATGGCGATAAAGGCCACCAGCGCCGGACCGAAGAGAAGCACGGCCGCCGCGATCAGGTAGGGCGCCGCTTCCCGATAGGTCTGCGGGAGGGTCTGCCCGTAGAAGCGGGCGATCCGCTCGCCCAGGTTGCCGCCCTGCCGGTAAACGGCGGCGTGGCCCCTGGCAACCAGCCCGTTGAGGTAACCCGCCACCGGCTCGGTCGGCCAGTCCCGCTTCGCCCGGGCGAAGTCCGCCGTCGCCCGGCGATAGAGCGCCGCGAGTGCCAGGACCTCGGTGGCGCGCAGGCCTCCGACCCGGCTGGTTCCGGCTCGCGTCAGGAGTTTTTCCAGCCGGTCCCACTCGGGTCGCCGGCGGGTCACGAATTCGTCAGCACGCACGTCATCCATGATGACGGACACCGCCGGTTCCGCCCCGCCTGTCGCAGAACCGCGACGCGCTATCGCGAAATCGGCGCGTAGAGTGAAAGCGTGCAGCCGCCCGATACCTCCGACGACCTTGTCATCTCGACCCCGGAGCGGGTGGCGTTCCAGTATGAGATCGCCGGTATCGGGAGCCGTTTCCTGGCGCAGGTCGTCGATACCCTGGTCATCACCGTGATCCTGATCGCGATCTCCATCCTGGCCGCCTCGCTCGGTGGAATCTTCAGCTCAGGCGAACTGGCCATCCTGGTCGAAATCATCCTCGGGTTTGTCCTGCTGGCGGGCTATTTTCTGATCAGCGAGGCCGCCTGGAACGGGCAGACGCTGGGCAAGCGTGCCACCCGGCTGCGAGTGGTCGGGGATCATGGAGAGCCGCTGAGCATCGGGCAGGCCGCCATCCGTAACCTGGTCCGGATCGTCGACTTTCTCCCAGTTTTCTACGCCGTCGGCATGTTGACGCTCTTCATCAACGGCCGCGGCAAGCGACTGGGAGATTTCGCCGCAGGGACGCTGGTGGTGCGCGACCGGCAACGCATCAGCCTCTACGACCTGTCCGGGACAGCGGCAAGCCCGACGCCGGCTCCCGCGATGCCCTCCTCGATCTGGGCGGCGCCCTCAGCCACGCCCGCCCCGGCGCCGGTGGCGCCCGCCAAGCCGCAGACCCTCGACCCTGGATTGCGCCGGCTGGTCGTCGCCTACGCCGCACGCCGGGAAGAGCTCCCCCTGGCCCGGCGGCAGGCGCTCGCCCAGAGCGCGGAACCGGCCTTACGGCAGGCTCTGCCCGATATCGTGGCGACCGCCGGACCGCTTGCCGCCCTTGACAACCTCGCCGAGCGCGAAGGCGTCTCGCCCCACCGTCCAATGCACCGGCAGGCCTCCAGCGCGATGGCCTGGGGCATCGCCACTCTCGTCTTTTTCTGGATGCCCCTGATCGCGATCCCCACCGGGATTCTGTCGATCGTCTTCGGCGGCGACGCCGTTAGGGAAATTCGCGAGCAGCCGAACCGCTACCAGGGAGAGGATCGGGCGAAGACCGGCCGACTGCTCGGCATCATCGGGCTGGCGATGTCGTCGATCATCCTGCTGCTCTTCATCGTCGGGATCGTCTTTCGGTCCGGCTAGAGGTGCTCGCGTCCGGCGATCCCAGTATTAACCGGATGCCACCACTCGAGATCGGTCTCGCCGAGCTTCCAACACAGAAACACGGTCTCTCCCTCCCGCTGGTGAAAGAAGTCGATCAGTCCGATGCCGGGGTCTCGCAGCAGGATGCCCCATTCCTGGAGCTGGCGCAGATCGCGATCCAGCGCCCTGGTCAGCTCGGAGAGGTGGCGACCGGGCAAACCGCCTCCATTGTGGGCGGCCTTCTCTCGGACGGCCGCCACGGTCTTGTCCCGAGCCAGCGCTTCCTGCGTGTCGCGGATGCGCTGGAGCACTGGCTTGAGCTTGGGCAACAGCGCCTTTGCCTCCTCGACGCTGTAGAACTTCTCGGGCACCAGGCGACCTCAGGCGGCGGAGATCGGCGCCATGGCGCGCAACCGGGCCACCATATCCGGCAGGCGCTGGAGAACGAGATCGACGTCGGCCTGCGTGTTGTCCTTACCAACCGACAGCCGCAGGCTGCCGAGCGCCCGCTCGCGCGGATACCCAAGCGCGAGGATGACGTGACTCGGCTCCAGCGACCCCGAGGTGCAGGCTGATCCGGACGACGCCGCAATACCTTCCATATCGAGCTGGAGGAGGAGCGACTCGCCCTCGACGCCCTGGAAGAGAAAGCTGGCGTGGTGGGGAAGCCGTTTCGCCGGGTGCCCGGTGATTTCGGCAGCAGGGATCCGGTCAAGCACCCCCTCCAGCAAGCGATCGCGAAGTGCGGTCAGCTGGGCGATGTTCTGCGCCATGTCGCGCTGGGCAATGCTGACGGCCTTCGCCAGCCCGGCGATGCCCGCCACGTTTTCGGTCCCCGCCCGACGGTTGCGCTCGTGCCCCCCGCCGAGCATGAAGGGCTCGAGTCGAACGCCGGACCGTACCACCAGGCAGCCGACGCCCTTTGGACCGTGAAGCTTGTGCGCCGACATCGAGAGCAGGTCGACACCGAGCTCATCCACTCGCGTCGCGATCTTCCCGGTCGACTGCACCGCGTCGGTGTGGAAGTACGCATCGCTGTGCTCCCGAGTCACGGCCACCAGGTCCGAAATTGGCTCGATGGTACCGATCTCGTTGTTCGCGTGCATGATGCTCACCAGCGTCGTGTCCGGCCGCAGCGCGTGCCGCAGGGCGTCCGGATCCACGAGCCCGTAGCGGTCGACCGGCAGCCGGGTTACCTCGAAGCCATCGCGCTCGAGGGACTCGACGGAACGGAGCACGGCATCGTGTTCGATGGTCGAGGTGATCAGATGCCGGCCACGGTCCGCATTTCGGTAGGCAATGCCTCGCAGGGCAAAGTTGTCACCCTCGGTGCCGCCGGAGGTAAAGATCACGTCCCTTGCCTCGACGCCGTAGAAAGCCGCGACCTCGTCGCGGGCCTGGTCGATCGCCTGCCTGGCGCGCTGGCCGAGACCATAGACGCTGGAGGCATTGCCGAACTCCTCGGTCAGGTACGGCATCATGGCCTGGAGAACCTCGGGGTCGAGCGGCGTGGTGGCCGAATGGTCCAGGTACACCATCGGCACCATTCTATGGTGAGCCGCGGGCGAGGTTGGCTGAGCGAAACGCCCCAGTTAGCTGGACGCCTGCCGCGGCGGACGGCCGCGGGCGAGTTCCTTCATGGAGCCGCTGAAGGCCTTCATGTACTGATGGACGTCGAGCATTTCGTCGCCGCTGATGGGCCCGTCGCTCGCCGCCTTCGGCAGACCGTCCGGGTGCTTGGCTTTCTTGAGCAACAGGACCGCGACGAAGCTCACGCCGCAGTTCGCGCAGGTCACTTCGACCGTGCAATGTCCGTCCGCCTCATTCAGCAGCTTGACCTGGCAGTCCGCCAGCGCCTGCGAGCAGGCGAGGCACTTGTAGTATTTGGCCCGCTCCTTAATCAACGCGATCAGGTTCACTCCTTTCCACTATAAACGGCACATTGGCGCCCCGCCAAGCGCTCGATTCGAGACGTATCTCAGCCACCGAGCCGATAGATGCGGATGGGCGGCCCCGGGCGGATCCAGCCGCCATAGCCGGCCAGTGGAACGTAATAGGTATCGATCGGATCAAAGACGCTTACCGGACAGCCGGCGGTTGGGGAGAAGCTGACGACCGGGGGACCCTCGGCCAGCAACGCACGTTCGAGCGGACTATCCGGTCGGCATCCGGTGCCGGGCGTTTGGTATCCAACCACGATGTACTGAATGCTCTGCGCTCGAAAACTCTCGAGCGCAGACAGCTGGAGGTCATCGCTGGTGAGCTCGCGAATCGTGTATCGGGTTTCGAGCCGGCTGTCGAGGAAGGCCGCGACATAAGGGTCGGTCGCCCCGTGGCTGTACTTACGGCTCGCCACCATCGCCTGGTCATGGGCCGGCCCGGCCATATAGGGCACGGCCGCGCGTTGCCCGGGTGGCATGTTCTGCGCCAGCCAGTCGTAGGCCAGCGTCCGGGTATCGGCCTGCTGGATCAACAGGTCGTAGCGCACGTCGTGGACGAGCGGAGGTGCGAGGACCAGAAGGATGACGCTTGCGAGGACGGCGTGCCGGAACGCTGGATTCACCCCGTGGCGTACGAGGTCGGCGAGCGCCCGCCCGCCCAGGAGCAGCAAGGCCGGGATCATCGGGTCGGCATAGCGAAAGAAAACCGAACCGCCGGCGCCGATGACGATGAAATAGATGAGCAGGAACGCGAGGACGATCCAATCGGCGGGTTGGCGGCGAAAAACGGCGTAGCCGACGCCGATCGTGCCGATCAGCACCAGCACGGGATCGATCCCAAACCAGAGTCCGATTGCCAATTCCACGTAGCCGATGGCCGGCGCCGACGTGGTGGCCAGGTGCTGAAGGATGTAGCGGAGGCCATGCCCGGTCACGGCCGCATCGAGCACGAGGAATGGCGAGGTGACGGCCAGCGTCCCGACACCAACCACGGCGACCAGCACCAGTCGAGCGACCGGCGGCAGCCAGGCCGACCGCGCGGCGCGCCCCCGCAGCGTCTGGGCGGCCGCGATGCCGGCGAAGACGAAGGCGCCGTTGTATTTCAGACTCGTTGCGATGCCGAGGATCACACCATTGAGCAGCAGCGGTCGGGCGCCGCTCATGGTCATGGTCCGATAGGCAACGTAGAGCCCGACAGTGATCGCCAGCGCCAGCGGAACGTCGAGTGTGGCGAAGTGGCTGTCGCGAACATGGAGAAACGCCACCGTCAATGCCGCCGCTGCAAGAAAGCCCGCCAGCCAGCCGTAGGCGTGCCGGCCGAACTCGAAGACGACCAGGACGGTGAGGCTGCCGAAGATCGCGTCCAGCGCGCGAACCCCGAGATACGCTGACGCCTGGTCGGACACCAGTCCGAGCAGATGAAACGGCGCCAGCCAGGCCGCCGCGAGGTAGAAGTACAGATGCGGCCAATTCGCGAAGTGCGGATCGGCGATGCCATGAAGGATCCCCATCGCGCGTCCCACGGTGACGTCTTCGTCCGGCCGGTAGAGCGCCGGCAGCCCGAAGTTGATACCCCAAAGTCGCAGGCCGAGGCCGACCACGAACAATCCGGAGACCGCTGTGCGGCCGAACCGCGGCCCGCGAGCGGGGCTAACTGCCGACGAGGTCGGGCCGGGTTGGCCCGTACAGGTCGACCGGAACCGGGGTGGGCTCGTGCTTCTTGGCCTCGAGCTTCTTGACGGCGTCGATCGCCGCTGTCGTGGCGTCGCCGACGGCGGTCGTGATCTGTCGGGTCAGCTGCGAGCGGACGTCGCCAGCCGCGTACAGACCGGGCAGACTTGTTTGCATCGTCGAGTCGGTCACGAGGAACCCAAGTGGATCGTGCTCCAGGTGGACTCGATGATCGAAAAACTGCACGTTCGGCTGGAAGCCGATGAAGACGAAGACCCCGGTGACCGCGAGCGGACGGGTCCGCCCGGACACCAGGTCTTTCACATTGATCTCCCTCACCTGGCCCTCTTCACCTTTGATTTCGGTCACGACGCTATTGGTGATCAGCTCGACTTTTGGATTCTTGCGCGCCGCCTCCACCAGAATCGCCTGGGCTCGAAACTGCTCGCGCCGATGGATGATGTAGACCTTGCTCGCGTAGCGCGTCAAGAAGACTCCCTCCTCCAGGGCGGCGTCGCCGCCACCGATCACCGCGACCACCTCTTCCTTGAAGAAGGCGCCATCGCAGACGGCGCATTGCGACACGCCGCGGCCCTGAAACTCACCCTCGCCGGGGATGCCCAGCTTCTTCGGCTCGCCGCCCGCCGTCAGGATGACGAAGTCGGCCACATACTCGCCGTCCTCCGTCTCGACGACTTTCTTGTCACCGTGCTGCCGGATGGCGGTGACCCGGGCGGTCTCCAAATCGACGCCGAATTTGACCGCCTGGTCCGCCATCCGCTGCGCCAGCTCGGGACCGGTGATGTGATCGAAACCGGGATAGTCCTCGATCGCCTCGGTGTTGAGCAACTGGCCGCCCGGTGCGCCCCGCTCGAGCAGCACGGTCTTGACCCGTGCCCGGCCGGCGTAGAGGGCCGCGGTGAGGCCAGCCGGCCCACCGCCGATGATCACGACGTCGTATCGCCGGTCCTTCTCCATCGGTTGCGAAACTCCCATGTTATCTAAGCCCTTTCCGTACTCGAGTATTCCCAAATCGGCGGCTGTTGAACGGAAGCCGCCGCCGGTTCCGCGCAGCGTAACCTCGGCCGGTATATAACTGCGGAAGCGGATGCGTGAGGGTAAGACAAGTGGCGCCGCCGTTTCCCGGGCCAACCTGGTGTCCCTGCCTCACGCCGACCCTCCGCACGGCCAGGACCACCTCACCTGGGCCTACCAGACACATGTCACGGCGATCTACCAGTACATCTACAGCCGCGTCGGGAACCGTCCCGACGCCGAGGATCTCACGGCCCAGGTATTCATGAAGGCGATCAGCGGCATGCGCAACGATGTGTCGGTCCCCGAGCTACGCAGCTGGCTCTACAGGGTGGCGCAGACCACCCTGGCCGATCACTGGCGCGAGTACTACGCCGAGGGTGCCGGCGAACTCGATGAAGATGTCACCCGGCCGCCGGCTCCCCGCGAAAACCCGGAGGCGGTGCATCGGGTTGACGCGCTGCTGGCGACGCTGCCGGAGAGCTACCGGCGAGTCCTGGAGCTCCGCTTCCTGCGGGGTTATTCCGTGCGCGAGACCGCCCAGGAGTTGAGCCTGAGTGAGGCGAACGTCAAGGTCCTGCAGTTTCGGGCGCTGAACCGCGCCGGCCGGGAGCGGGGGAGGATGTCATGAACGACGATCCCGAACAGCTCGACCGGCACGTCGACGACCTGCTCCATGACCGCAAACCCGAACGCACCCCCCTGTCAGACGAAGACGCGCTGCGCGCCCGGCAGACGGCTGCCATGTTGCGCGCGGCCAAGCCTGGCGCTGGCTTGCCGTCGAAAGAGTTCCTGGAGCGGATGCAGGGATCGATCGGTGGATGGGTCGGTGAGCAGTCGGCCCGGCCGCAGCCGGCGGCACGACCGAGCCGCCGGTCGTTGCTGCTGACCGGCGCCGCAGGGATCGCAGCCGGGGTGGCGGCCGCCGTCGGGGTCGAGCGGCTGGTGCCGAAGGCGGTGGCGCCCGGTCCGGCCCAGGCGCTGGTCGAGAAGGGTGCCTGGAAGCCGGTGAAAGCGCTGGCCGATCTGCCGCAGGGCACCCCTGTCGCTTTTCGTTCGGGGGCGATCGAGGGATTTCTCATCCGTCAGGGCGATGAGGTGAAGGGCCTTTCCGCCGTCTGCACCCACATGGGTTGCATCCTCAACTTCAGCAAGTTTCGCAACCAGTTCGAGTGCCCCTGTCACGGGGCGACCTTCGAGATCACCGGCAGGCCGACCGATCAGTACGACACACCCCTGCCGAGGCTGCCATTGCTGCAGGTGCGCATCGAACGCGGGCAGGTGGAGGTGTATTCGGTCTGATCGTCGCTGCGTAACGGGCCACCGTAGAAGCCGGCAGCGATCTCTGCTCGAGGAGGATTCGAATGACCTTTGGGAAACGAGGTGCGCGTGCCGCGCTGGTCGCGGCCACCTCCGCCCTGATGCTTGCGGCGTGTGGTGGTCAGTCGTCTGGCGCGGGCCCGACGGCGTCGCCGTCTCCGTCGCCGTCCGGCACACCGACCGCAACCCCGGCCCCCTCGGCGTCACCCGTCGTCCTCGCCCAGGTGGTCGGCAGCATGGGTACCATCCTGGTGGCGGCGTCCAACGGCCATACCGTGTACACGTTCAAGAGCGATACACCCGGCGTCACCAACTGCAAGGGTGGATGCATCTCGGCATGGCCGCCCCTATCCGTACCATCCGGGAGCACGCCGATGGGTGGGACCGGTGTGACCGGGCAGCTGGGGACGATCACCCGCGATGACGGCTCTTTGCAGGTGACATACAAGGGCTTGCCACTCTACTTTTTCCACAGCGACAGCAAGCCCGGTGACACCAACGGCAACTACACCGGCTGGAGCCTGGTCAAGCCTTAGCCCACCCGTCGATGGTCGGACTACTGCCGGGCGATCGCTGGGACTCGCCCTCGCAAGACGAATTTCTGGATTTTTCCGGTTGCGGTCTTCGGTAGCTCGTCGACAAACGTGACCGACTGCGGCACCTTGAAGTGGGCAAGCCGTTCCCGCGCGAACTCCCGAAGCTCCTGCTCGGTCGCCGTCTGATCGGCCTTCAACACGACGAACGCAGAGGGCGCCTCACCCCAACGCTGGTGTGGAACGCCAACGACGGCCACCTCCTGGACGGCCGGATGACGAAGCAGGCATCCTTCGACCTCGATGGATGAGATATTTTCGCCGCCGCTGATGATGACGTCCTTGATCCGGTCGCGGATATCGACGTATCCGTCCGGGTGGACCACGGCGGCGTCCCCCGTATGGAACCAGCCGTCGCGGATCGCCTTGTCGGTAGCCTCCGGGTCGCGGTAGTACCCCTCGAGCACGACGTTGCCGCGGACGACGATTTCGCCGATCGTGCCGCCATCGTGCGGGACCTCTTCACCGGTCTCGGTGTCCACCACCCGGAGCTCGCCGGAGGTGATCAGCTCGACACCCTGCCGAGCTTTGATGACGGCCCGTTCGGCGGGGGCTAACGCTTGATGTTCCGGTAGTGGGTCGCAAACGGTGATGAAGGGCGAAGTCTCGGTCAAGCCATAAACCTGCGTGACGTCCCAGCCCAGCTCGCCCTCGAGCCGCTCGATGGTGGTCGCGGCGGGTGGCGCCCCGGCGGTCACAACATGCACGCCACGCGGGGCGTCGCGGCGGACGTCGGCGGGGGCGTTCGCCAGGCTGATCAGCACCGTGGGCGCGGCGCAGAGCCAGCTGACGTGCTCCTCCCGGATCAGGCGGAAGACCGCGGCCGGCTCGGGCTTCGACAGGCAGACATGCGTTCCGCCCGCGGCGGTCACTACCCACACGAAGGTCCAGCCATTGGCGTGGAACATCGGCAAGGTCCACAGATAACGATCACCGATCCCCAATCGAAGATGAATCAGCGTGCCCACCGCGTTGAGATAGGCATTGCGGTGGGTGATCATGACCCCCTTGGGTCGCGCGGTCGTGCCGCTTGTGTAATTGATGGTGAGGAGGTCGCCTTCGGCGACGTCCGGCCGCGCGACGTCGGGTGGCTGTGCCGCGAGCGTCGTCTCGTAATCCAGCCAGCCCTCGCGCTTCCCGGTCAGCGCGACGAAATGCTTGACCCCAGGGATCTGGTCCCGAATGCCGTCGACGGCTTCCAGGTACTCGTCGCACGCGCAGACGACCGTCGCGCCCGAGTGCTCGATGATGTACGCAAAGTCGTCGGCTGAGAGGCGGTAGTTGATCGGGACGAGGACCGCGCCAATCTGGGGCACCGCATAGAAGGATTCGAGCTGCTGGTGCACGTTCGGCGCAATGTAGGCGACGCGATCGCCCTGCCCGACGCCGAGCTTCTGGAGGGCTGACGACCAGCGGTCGCACCTGTCAAAGAACTGTTCGTAGGTCAGCCGCAGGTCGCCATCGACGACGGCCTCCCGTTGGGGGTGCAACCGTCGAGTCCGCCGCATGAACTCCAGTGGCGTGAGCGGCGTCTCCATCGACCTTCCTCCTCCCGCGGCCCGGGCTTTGCTGCCGAGTTTAGTCCGAGTGGAGTCGAGTGGGCAAGGTCGCGGCGGGGCTGGTGGTCAGCCACCAGCCCCATGAGAAACCGGCCGCTCGTCAGTCCCGACCGCCGTGATGGTGGCGGTCGCCCGTATCCGACGCTTGCGCCAACCCGAGCTTCCAGACGGTGCCGCCCTGCGGACAGAATCCCGCGATTCCCTCCGCCGGGCAGATGCTGTCGGCGCTGAAGTAGAGATTGCCATCGGGCCCCACCACGTCCATGTTCGGGAAGTTGAGCCCGGACGCCACCACCGAGGAGGTTCCCTTCTCGGTATCGAGCTTTACGATGTCGCCCGTGAATGGGTTCGGGGCACCAGGCGTCGTCCACATGTTGACGAAGTAGACGTTCTCGTTCCGGTCGGCGGCGCAGCCGGTCACGTGCTTGATGTTCGGGTTATCGATACGCTTCGCCGATCCGCCGTGCACCCGGTACAGGTGGCCGGAAAGAGTAGCCAGCCAGAACGTATTGCCCGCCTTCGCGATGCAGGTGGGCACCTCATCGGTTGGGAACTCAGCCTGACGGAACGGGAAGTAGTGGAGGATCTTGATGCGGCCACCGTCGCTGACGAAATTCAGGGTGTTCGATCCGGCATCGGCGACATAGGTTCCATTTTTGTCCGCCAGGACGCCGTATGGGTTGGCGTCATGCTCCTGGTTCCGGATATTGGCGGTGAAGTCGTAATCGAAGGCGCCCACCCCGGCGACCTTGCGCCAGGAGCCGTTAGCGCCGACCGAGAGCAGGGCTCCGGCCTGTTGCTTTGCCGCGGCCAGGTCCGCCTGGCATTCCGAGTCGCCCGCGGCGCATTGATAGTTTGCGAACGCCTGCGGGAACACGCCGAGGATCGCCATCAGGTTGCCGTCACGTGCGGAGATCCCGTCCACGCCCAGGGCCTCGCCCTCGCCGGGCGCAAAGAACTCGGCGGCGGAGAACAGGTGGTCGACGAGTGGGGTGTGCGTTCCGCTAGCCCTATTCACCCACGAGATCTGCGAGGTGCGCCCAAAACAGATCACGGGTTGGGTGCCGAAACAATTCTTGCCACCGTGGCCGGCCTCGCCCACCACCAACGTGCCCTGGAAGAATTCAACGCCCCGCGGGCTATCGAACCCGCCCGCGACAAACGCGGGCGTGGGCGCACCCGCCCCGGCCGCCGGTGCCGGTAGTAGAGCCCCCATCGCCATGAACAGGATCGCCGCTAACGTAAATCGGGTTTTCGCGCGCACGTCCTCCACCTCCTACTCGCCCCTATTGGTCCCCCCTTAACGCCGCTTTTATGCCACATCCGGTGGCCAGCG
>Ga0209474_10000225_pt1 | contig 68446 bp, 53 predicted proteins | sample GraSoiAngelo_145_FD_185902 | JGI IMG/M metagenome (GOLD analysis project Ga0209474, IMG submission 185902) | Grasslands soil microbial communities from the Angelo Coastal Reserve, California, USA - 14_1009_05_20cm (SPAdes) (version 2) | ecosystem: Environmental > Terrestrial > Soil > Grasslands...
TCCCAAGTCGGTAACCGCTCTGCAGGATTCGCTGGGTCAGGCAAATCGGTATCCCTTTGCGTTTTTTGGGGAGTTGGCGGAGGAGATCTCTGCTCTGCACCACGTGAAGCCAAACCAGATTGTGCTGGGATGCGGCTCGAGCGAGATCCTAAGGATGACGGCGATGGCTCTGCTCGGCAACGGCAAACAACTCGTGCAGGCCAGCCCGACGTACGAAGCCATGGACCACTACGCCCGCGTAGCCGGAGCAGCGGTGGTGAGTCTGCCGCTGACGCACGAGTACGCCCACGATCTTGGAGCGATGCTGGCGGCGATAAAGAAGACGGAATCGCTGGTTTACATCTGTAATCCGAATAATCCCACGGCGTCGCTTACACCTCGAAAGTACCTGGAAGACTTCATCTCGCGATTGCCAAATTCCGCTCACGTGCTTATTGACGAGGCATATCACCACTTCGCAGCTTCGTCGCAGCAATACAGATCGTTTATCGATTACCCGGTAGACAATGAGCGCGTCATCGTCTCTCGTACATTCTCGAAGATCTACGGACTGGCGGGACTTCGGTTAGGCTATGCCGTCGCGTCACCAGCTATGGCAGAAAGTTTGCGGCGCTACGCCACGGTTATCAATATCAACGCTCTGGTATCTGCGGCAGCCATGGCTGGCCTGCGTGACACCGATGGCCTCGCTGCGGCCGCAAAGCGCAATGCGGACGATCGTCAGGAATTCTTCAACCAGGCAATGGCGCGAATGCTCAAGCCTATCGACTCGCAGGCGAACTTTGTGATGATGAATGCCCATCGTCCAGCGGAAGATGTGATTGAACATTTCCGCAAGAACAACATCCTCGTCGGACGAAAGTTCCCAGCCATGAGTACGCACGTTCGAGTGTCGCTGGGGAAATCTGGCGAAATGGCCGAATTCTGGCAGGTCTGGGATCGCATGGGCGGCGGCATGACTATGTAAAAGGAATGCGCTGCGCAGCTTGCAGCGCGCGCATCCTATGACAGAGAGTTCAGGAGTTGACCAGATCCTGCTTATCTTCTGCGCTTAAGCCGATGCTGAACCGCGAGCCTGACGTCGTTCTTACTGACTATGCACTGGTTGTCGAGTGCTTGCTGTTTGCATTCTGGATTTATCGCAGTCGCAACTCCAATGTGCTCAGATTCTGGTTTGGGCTTTTGTTCGGCTCGATTGGAGCTGCTGCTCTCGTAGGTGGAACGGTCCACGGATTCCTCACCGATCCGCAGTCTGCGGCCAACAGGTTGTGCTGGCTCGGGACGATGCTTCTTCTGGGTGTCACCGCGTTTTCCGAATATGGAATTGCTGCTCGCCTGTTGCTTACTCGACGGCTGGGAAATGTCGTGATCTTTGGAGCGGCACTGATATTTGTCGTCTACGTCGGAATTGTCGTGCGGAATGCGGAGTTCAGGATTGCGGTGCTTAATTACCTTTCCGGATTGGCCGTTCTTTTAGTCGCGTTTGTTTGCGTGTACGTGCGAAATAAAAATCGGGGTGCCTTGGCGGGAGTGGCGGGGCTCTTGCTGACTATAGGCGCTTCTGCTGTGCAACAGGCTCGGATTTCACTTCATCCGCGATATCTTAATTACAACGCGTTCTATCACCTGCTGGAAGGGATTGCTCTCCTTCTGATCTATCGAGCAGCTCGAAGTCTTGTAAATGTTCCACTACGTCGCAATGTTGTCGCTGCTGGGTGCGAAGTTGTCACAAACGGTTCCGATCACTCAAGCGATGAACCGGCCGAGGGCGGCCGGAACCACGTTTCGAAGGCGAATGTCTAATTCACGTCGGCCGAACGGTCTCCTTCATAATGCATGATGTGGTAATACGCTTCCCATCCATCCCATATGAGAGGCGGGGAGAGGCGAGTCTCAGGATCGCTCAGGAACTTTGCGAAAGTCTGCACGATGTCGCGTGTGCGGTAAACGTTCGTAAGCCAATCGCCGCGATACCAATTTTTCCATTTGCCGTACTCGGCGGCAGATTCGGCTCGCTGAATCTCATCGAAACTCGATAGAGCCTGCTGCGCTTCCTGTCGAGCTTCAGCCATTTTTGCAGTTTGGGCATCTTGTATGGCTTTTGCGACCTGCAGGAGCATGCGATTGCTCTCGCGGTTTATGGCGATCATGGCCAGCACTGCAGCCTGGTAAAACGCTTTGCGGGACGGAGCTACGAGCGATTCGATTTCGAGGGCCTTCTTCCAGACTGCGTCCCAGCGTGGCTGGGCTTCGCTGCATTGTTGGATCTCGCGGGTGACGGTCTGCGCCAGCCATTCCTTTCCCACTGCACGATTCGGGTTCGGCTCCGCTCCGGGGAGGAGGACTCGGGGCGATTCCCATTTCGGAGCCTGACTCGGCACCGAGTAGAGCGGCGCGTCGATCATATAGGTCAGCAGCATGCGGCGCGCTTCGGTGTGATAGAGCTGATCGCCATACTCATGTGTGGGTTCGCCAAAGTGCGCAGGGGCGTTGAAATATTCCTTATATAGCTCGGCGAGCTGCGCTGCGGCTTGGTCGCCGAACTCGTCAGCAGACCAGTGCTGATAAAATTCCGCGCTGGCTTTGCTGGTATCGGAAGGAAGACCCTTCCAGACTGCATCCATCACGGCGCGAATCGACATCGTGACGGGACGAATATCGCTGGTATTCACCAGATAGTAGTGTGTCGCGCCCGTTTTGATATAACGGCCGATCTCGGAGAAGCTGCGCTCGATCGGCACCATCTCCGAGAGCTGATTCGCGCGGCCATTCATCATCGCGACGTGGTCGTAGATACCCTGTCCAGCGGTGACTTGTCCGTTGTCCTGCAGATAACCGTAGCCATCGTCCGCCCACACGGTTGCGACTTCAGGCGGGATCTTCAAGTCGCCTTGCTGAACCAAGCGGGCGCCTTCCTGCCACAGGTTTGTCACAAACTGCGCTTGCGGGCGCACGGAACGCACGATGCGCATCTGAGCAGCGATGGCTTTGCTGATCAATTGTCCGAGAGCTCTGTTGTTATTTCTGACAGTGGGATCCATGGATGCGTAAGTGACGTCGGACAGACCTCGGAGACCGACCGACCAGAGAACCTCCTGATCGGGCAAATAGGAGTTCACCGCGTTCTTCCAGGCTTGCTCGAGAAATTCAGGACTGCTGGTGTAGTTGTACGCGACATCCTTGGGCCACCGGGCGACATTCAGTCCGAGAGGGATTGCGTGATGCTGCGTGACGATGAGCCCACGTTGCGCCGCGTCTTTCACCTGAGGTTCGTCAGGAAAGATCCAGGTTCCCGGCGCGACCATGTTTCCTTTGAGCCGAAGAATGGTTTCGAAGATGTGATCCCAGATTTCGAGCGAGATTCCCGTTTTGTCATTCTTTTCTCCGGGCGCCCATCCGGTGAGCAGGTCTTCATCGTTGATGAAAAAGCCACGGTACTTGAAGACTGGAGCAGGGAACTTCTCATTGATTGCTGCAGGAATAGTTACCGACGCGCGGCGAAGAGGTTCGTGGTCTGTCCAGTAATACAGGGGATCGACGCCTAGATACTGCTGCGAGAATTCATAAATGGCAAAAATCGTTCCGCGCATATCAGCACCGGAGAGCACGATTACGTCGGTTGCATGCGCCTTATTCCAATCCGCTTTTGCAACTGAGATGGAGAACGATTCTGGATCAGCCGATCCGATTGGCCGAACGCTCTCGGGAAGCTTGGACTGCTCGTCGATGAGGATTGTCAGCGGTGCGGCATCTTCCTGACGGTGAACTATTCGCGGTTTCATTCCAAACACCTTGCCGAAATCTGTCGCCAGGTCTTCGGCGGAATGCTGAATTGGAATAGGAGCATCCGCGTTCTCAAGAATCGTGAGGCTCGAATTGAGAACTAAGCGTTCGCCACGCTCGCTTTGCTTCTGCTGGCGTCCAGGAGGAGCCTGTGACTGTCCGAAAGCAGCGGCGGCCAACCAACACAGCATTATGGGAACGGCAAGCAGGTGGCGCGTGAACAGGAGTGAGCGCTGGCGCATAAAGAGCTCTCCATTGGGAAAAACGCGAAGAGAAATTAGTTCGAATCCCGAACATAATAGGCCAGAAACTCAGAGACAGCATCCACGTATCGGCAAATAAAAATGGGCAATGAGGCTGTAACCACCCGCATGTCCCATCTAAATCGGCCCATCACAGCCAGTCGCTGACTCCCGGCGACGTGCAGGCACATCTGTATTGCGGCCCGAATCCACCAGGAGATTGAACAAGCTTGAAAGGTAACTTTGCTGTGCGTGTGTCTTCCTGTTGTCTTGCCTTACTGCTGGCTTTGGCAACTCGTCCCAGTATGGGACAAACTACCGCCTTCCGTGTAACAGGCCTCACATCGGATCGGTCGGGCGCAAATCACCAGTCGGCCACGCTGCTGAAGCCGTGGGGCATCGCATTTGTGCCGGGAGGAAATTTCTTTATCGCAGAGAATGCCGCTGGCCGCGTGGATTCTTACGACGCAGACGGCAATCCAGTGGCTGGAGTGATAATTCCAGCTCCGCCGGGAAGTACCGCTGCATTTTCGCCGCCAACCGGCATTGTGGCTATTCCTGAGGCAGATTTTCTGGCTTCACTGGGGAGCAGCGGCTTCCAGTTCCTTGTTGCTGCCGACAACGGCACGATTTGGGGATTCACAACGACGAACGCGGTGCCACAGGTTGCGACTAGGTTCGTGGACAATTCGTCCACTGCAGCACGCTATACGGGAATCGCCGTTCTGCGTCCTGATTGTTGCGGCGCCTTCGTCGCTGTGGCAAATTTCGGTGAAGGAACCGTGGACACATTTACGCGTCTTGGAGATCCGCTCTCTCTCAGCCCACTGGTGGCGAATCCCTTTGTCGATCCCAACCTTCCTGCGGGCTACGCTCCATTCAATATCCAGAAGATCAAAAATGAGATTTTCGTTACCTATGCTCTTAGAGATGGCGCTGGTAATCCGATTGGAGCTGACGGGTCGGGAGTCGTCAATATCTTTGACGAGACGGGAAACTTCGTAAAACGGTTTATTTCCGAGCGTGGTGCTGTCTCGGCGCCTTGGGGAGTTACGCAGGCGAGCGCTAACTTTGGTGCATTCAGTAATGCAATTCTGATCGGCGATGCCGCGGGTGGCCGGATCAACGCATTCGATGCCAGTAACGGCAATTTGCTCGATCAGCTTAATGACGGAACTGGGAATCAGCTGTTTTTTGTTGGGCTGCGCGGTCTCGCATTTCGAGCCGACGGTGTGGGCGACCCAAATGCTCTTTATGAACTTGGCGGAACTGCCCAGGGGAACCCAGCCGGCAGTTTCGGGGCAATCACAGTCGGAAACGCCGCATTCCTGGGTCTGAGGTTGTCTGACAATGTAACGCAGGCAACTGTCTTTCCCGGCGATCCGGTGACCATAACGGCAGGCCTGCTCGCGCAGTCAGGCACGCCGACCGGTACTGTTGTTTTTGTCGACACATGCTGTACTCTCACTCCCCCTCTCACTCAGACCACATTGGGAAGCGCGAGCATTGTCAACGGAATGGCCTCCATTGTTACTACATTCCAGGCCGGGGATCACCAGATCACTGCAAGGTATTCAGGCGACGCGAGCTTTGTGCCCAGCACAAGGTCTTCACTCCTGGGAGTCGTCTTTGAGACTCGAACGACCTTAACAGCACCTCCGAGCGCCACGCTAGGAACGCCGGTGATCCTGAACACGAATGTCAGTTCCATTCCGCCGGTGCAGCCGAGCGTTCTCACAGGACAACTTGCTTTTTTAGACGGGAATGTCATTTTGGGAAGCGTTCCGCTGCTTGATGGCGCTGCGCAGTTAACCGTTAATTCCCTGGCTCCAGGTGCGCACAACATAGTCGCAACATTTTCGGGAGACCGGTTCTTTCAGGGCGGCCAGTCTGCCCCGGCAACCATAACCATAGGAAATCCCGTTCCAGGAATCAGCTCCCTTGCGCCATTTTCCGAAGCGCAGAACTCCGGAGCATTCATTCTGACGGTGCACGGCTTTGGATTTGTGAACGGAGCAGTTGTGACATTCAACGGCTCTCCCAGGCCCACTACGTTCGTGAGCGATACTCAAGTAAGAGCGTCAATTACCGCCTCCGATCTCGCGATTTCAGGAACAGCCACCATAGCCGTATCCAATCCTGCCCCAGGCGGTGGCAATTCGGGAAACGCGTTGTTCGCCATCGATACTGTAACCGCAACCTCGGTGATACTCGACAGTGTGACGCTCAACGTCGTGGCAGGCCAGAGTGTCACAGTGCGTGCGCATCCGAGCGGCTTTTCGGGAACGGTTACGCTGATGTGTCTCAATGCCCCGGCAGGCGTAAGCTGCTCATTTGACTCGGCGAGCAATTCCGGCACCATCCAGACTTCCACCACCACACCAAAAGGCTCGAGCGCAGTAACGCTGGTATTCAGTGCTCAAGCACTGACTCGCAACACGTCCGCGCCTGCAATCCTGGCAATGTCTTTTGGTGTGTTGGGACTTCCTTTTGGCACGGTGCTCGTGGAAGCTCGCCGCCGATGGAAGCTGAAGACAATCTGTTGGGCTGCTCCAGTCGTTATTGCTCTTGCGTTGCTCACCGGCGGCTGCGGCGGCTACGGGAACTCGGGAATGAAGCAGCCCAGTCCAACGCCACAAACACAATCCGCACAGGCTTCGGCAAGCCTGACATTAACTGTGCAGTGATTCGAAACCAGGAGGCGGCGTGTGCTTCGGGTCAGCTGCTCGAGATATCGGCGGGCGGGAGTCCGAAACACTGCGTTCGGCACCGCAGCCGGCCTATGACTGTCGGATAGAATCAAAAACAGCGCGCAGCTCTGCGTAGGGGCCACCCCGCGCTCCTTAGCCACATCTTCTTACTGCACGGAGGTTCGTTCTATGGCTTTGTTTTCCATGGACCTGGACAGTTTGAAAGATTTGTTCATCGGCGAGCTGCGGGATTTGTATGACGCAGAAAACCAGATCACCGAGGCGTTGCCCAAGTTGATCGAGAAAGCGCATTATGCCCAACTCAAGAGCGCTCTTCAGGAGCACCTTGAGGTGACTCGCGGACAGATGCGGCGACTCGACACCATTTTCCATCGTCTCGGCGAGAAACCAAGTGGCGAAAGCTGCAAGGGCATGAAGGGGTTGATCAAAGAAGGCGACGATATGGCGACACGCGATGGCGAACCTAGCGTCATCGACGCCGCGATTATCAGCGCCGCACAGCGTGTGGAGCACTACGAGATGGCAGGATACGGAACGGTTCGAACGTATGCCGATCTACTCGGCGAAAAAGAATTCGCCAGTCTGCTGCAACAGACTCTGGATGAGGAGAAAGAAGCTGACAAGACGCTTACCGAGATTGCTAAGACGATCAACATTCAGGCGCGCGCTGCGTAAAATCGATCCTCTTCCAATGAGCCCCACAGAGTACGTGGGGCTTCTTCGTGTCTGCACAGCCTGCGAGAAGCTACTCTGTTCTCAGCGCCCGCATCGGCTCAATAGCTGCAGCCCGTGCTGCGGGTAGCAGGCTAGCGATTAGGGCACAAATCCCAAGCACCGCAATTGCGATGATGAGACTAGTCGGATCGAATTTCCCGATGCCGAACAGTTGATGCTGGAGCCAGTGCTTGGCGAGAAAGCAGAACGGAATCCCGATCAGCAGCCCGATTCCGACTTGAGTAGAAGCTCCGCGCAGGATCAGGGAGACGATGTCTGTTCGGTTTGCACCGAGAGCCATTCGCAGACCAACTTCGCTGGTGCGGCGCGCTACTCGATAAGCCGTAACGCCGTAAAGTCCGATTGAGGCGAGCAGGAGAGCGATGAAGCCGAAGGCGCTGCTCAGGCGGCCGATCAGGGTGTGAGCGCTGGCCAGGATTTTCACTTGCTCGTCGAAGCTGCGCATACTGGTGGGAGTAAGGTTCGGATCAATTTCTCCGAGCGCACGCCGAACGTAAGTAGCAAAGCTGTCGGGGTCGCCCTGCACATGGAGTTCGATTGTGCCCATGTACATGGAGGAGTCCTCAACCATGTTATCAACCGGAGTGTCGTACTTGATCTTCTGCGGAAGCGGCACAAAGAACATCTGACGTGCCGGGCGGGAAGCATCCTGATATTTCGCGTCCTTCGCTACACCCACGATCTCGTAATCGCCGGCGTGGCTCTGTTCATCCTTGCCAAAATGCTTTCCGATGGGGTCCTCCTTCGGAAAATACTTGCGCACGAAGGCCTCATTCACCACCGCGACTTTCTGTGAGGTCGCGGTGTCCTGGTCACTAAAACCTCGGCCGCGAACGATAGGCGTGCCAATTGTCTCGAAATAGCGCGCAGTTACGCGATCCCAAGACGAGCCGAATTCTCCCGTCTTATCGGAAAAGTGAACGCTCTCGCCCCAGTTATTTCCTTGCTGCGCTGTGTAGAGCGACAAGCTTTCGCTGATTACGCCGGGCAAATGGGAAAATTTGTCCTCAGTCTGCTGGTACAACGCCATCAGCCGCTCCTGCGTGTAACCCGCGCTCTGAGGATTGATTTGCACCAGTAGCCTGCCTTGCCGCTGGATTCCGTACTCCTGATTGTCGAGGTTGCGCAGAGTCTGCGTCAGTAACGCAGCGACGCTGAGAAGCACAAGCGATACCGCTGCCTGAAGAACGATTAGCGAGCGCTGCGGTAACGCCGCCGCCTCGCGGGTTACGCGACTTGCTCCCCGGAGAGCCTCGGCCGGATCAATGTGAGAGGCCATCCATGCCGGACCGACGCCGAAGACGATCCCTGTAAGCACGGCGACGAGAGTAGTAAATCCAAGCACCGGCCAGGAGGGTGTGCTCGATATGGGAACAAACGTCGATCCGCGAAACGCGATCAGCAGCATCGCTTTGCTCGCGTACATGGCAAGGAGCAGTCCGAGAGCTCCTCCGGCGAGGGAGAGTACTAGGCTTTCCGTTATCTGTGAGCGGATGATGCGGCCTCGTGTGGCTCCAATTGCCAGCTGCAGGGAAGTGCGCAGGCGGGTAGCGGCTCCGCGCGCGAGGAGCAGGTTTGCGAGATTCGCGCACGCAATGATCAGGACCGCGCCGGACGCAGCCATTAACAACAGCAGCCCCTGCTCGTAGTCGTCTTTCATTGAATTGATTCCGCCTCCGCCCGGAGCAAGATGGATCACCTGCTTATCGATCTTCTTAAGATCCATGTGCTGGTTGGAATTGCCGGGGGTAAGCAGGTATTGCCGTAGTTCAGTTGTAAGCTGCGCCGATACTTGCGAGGGATTGGCGTCGGGACGAAGACGTCCAATCATGTACAGCCATGCTGTCGCGGGCAACCGCAATAGCGAATTTTCGCGGCGAAACACGGGTTCCTGAGAGATAGGCAGCCAGAAATCGGGAGGATCGCTCTCCAGACGATCACCAAAGAATGCCGGCGGAGCTACCCCGATGATATTTGCCGGAATGCCATCGAACATTACGTTTGCGCCCACGAGCGATGGATCACCACCGTACTTCTGCTGCCAGGCGCGATAACTGATTACTGCCACTGCCGGAGCGCCAATCTTGTCGTCATTCAGAGCGATAGTCCGGCCGGCATAAGCGGGTACTCCAAGAGTGGCAAAGTAGTTTCCAGACACGAACTCGCCTTCAAGTGAATCTGCCGGGGCGTTCGAGCCTGCGCGCCGCACGGTCAAATCGGGACGATTGGTTTGTGCCGCAGCGAGCTGTTCGAAGGCCGGCGTGTGGTCTCGCGCATATTCGTAGAAGTCATAGGCGAACATCGACCAGTTGTCTTGCAGATCGCCCTCTACGCAGCAGTTATATTCGTCGCCCAGCTTGTAGAGCTGGGATGGATTACTTACAGGCAGAGACTTGAGCAAGACTCCATGGACGAGGGTGAAGATCGCGGTGTTCGCGCCAATACCAATCGCCAGCGTCAGCAACGCCGTGATTGTGAATCCCGGCGATTTGCGCAACTGCCGCATCGCGTACCGAATATCCTGAACAAGAGTCTGCATCGTTCCTCCTAACTCTCACGACTCGTGGGGCAATTGCGCTGCCAAGAGAGACTTGCATAAGACCCTTATTGTGAGGCGTTTAGCGGAAGACTATAAAGGCCAACTGTTCGATTCTGAACGCCGCGTACGGGCACGAACACAGGGATGTGAGCGAATCAGGATGGAGACCTGCGGAGACTCAAAACAAAGGGAACGAGCAGGACGACGCTCTCGCGCTACTGGGCACGAATCTTGAAGAGGCCTCCTGAATAGTCGACCAGATACAGTTCACCGGATTGATCCTGCCCGAACGAGCTGATGGTTTTGCCTGTCGTCGCGAGTAACATTCGCGTCCAATTGCCGGGGCTGGTCTCCTGCAAACCCCACACTTTTCCGGTTCCCAGATCGCCAAAGATGTACGTGTTCTGCAGGTTCGTGATCGAGGTTCCGTGATAGACGTAGCCGCCGATCACTGCGTTCCCCTCGGAGTGGCTATATTCGGTGATCGGCAAAGTAAGTCCAGTCATGTTGCAGCCGGTGACGGGGCTATAGCAGTGGCCGGCCTCCATGATGTTCCACCCGTAGTTTCCGCCCTTCTCCACGATGTCGACTTCCTCGAAAGCATCTTGTCCAACGTCTGCGAGAAACAGTCGTTCGGTGGGGCGATCGAAAGAAAACCGCCATGGATTCCGAAACCCATATGCGTATATCTCCGGCAGGCCGCCGCTAGTAGCGAACGGATTGTCGGTTGGAATTCCATAGGGTAGACCACCACTGGGATGATCGACATCGATGCGCAACAACTTTCCCAGCAGCGTTTGCTTGCTCTGTCCATGACCAAATGGATCGCCACCACTGCCGCCGTCACCGAGCCCGAAGTACAGAAATCCGTCGGCGCCAAATGCCAGCTGGCCGGCTTTGTGATTGCTGAAATTCCCGATTTGGTCCACAGTGAGCAGGATTCGTTCGCTAGTCACGTCAGTCTGATTCGGAGTGGCAGCCGGAACCGTGTATTCGGCGATTACAGATTGAATCTGGCCGCTGGGGTTTCGGACGTAATTCACGTAGAACTTGCGACTCGATGCAAAATTGGGATGAAAGGTAACTCCGAGCAATCCCATCTCGCCGCCCGTCGTGATCTTCGAGCCGATATCAAGGAACGGCTGGGATGCGATTGTGCCATTCTGAAGAATCCTGATCTTACCTCCCTGCTCAACGACAAAGAGTCTCCCGCTGCCGTCATCGGGCTGTTCGAGATCGAGTGGCGAGCTAAATCCAGCAGCTATGAGATCGAGCGCAAGCATTGGCGGAGGACCGGAGGACGAGGGGGAAGGTGATGAACCTCCGCCTCCACAGCTTGCGAGGAAGAGAGCGGCAAGAGCAACTGCCGCAATGCGCGTTGCCTGAGAAGTTGGTTGAATCATTGCTTCCGATGAGTGAGCGCGCTTTGCTTAATTAATGCATACGCTAACCGTTCAGCCGATGTAAAGGACTTGCACGTTAATCGGCACCCGATGGTCGGAGTACCTTCGTGAATGTGGGACGATGTGGTCTCCTCGTGCAGTCAGACACGCAGCATGCTGCGCATCAACAACGATGCTCCGCCATGTACTTGCTTCGGCCAGTCTGAAGCCGTACGCTAAACAGTTTGTTGAGGCAAGGAACCTTCTTATGCCGGTTGAGACTGAGGCGCCGCCGACTGCAGGAACTGCGATCAAAGCTCCGCGGGGCACACAGATTTCCTGCAAAGGCTGGCAGCAGGAAGCGGCTATGCGGATGCTCATGAACAACCTCGATTCGGAGGTGGGCGAGCGTCCGCAGGATCTGATAGTTTATGGCGGCACGGGAAAGGCCGCACGTAATTGGGATTGTTATCGCGCGATCGTGGCGTCTCTTCGGGAGCTTGAGAGTGACGAGACGCTGCTGGTGCAATCAGGCAAACCCGTAGGCATTTTCAAGACTCATGATTATGCCCCACGCGTGCTCATCGCCAATTCAAATCTCGTCGGCCATTGGTCAAATTGGGAAAAGTTCAACGAACTCGAACGAGCTGGCCTGACAATGTATGGCCAGATGACTGCGGGTTCCTGGATTTACATCGGCTCGCAAGGCATCGTTCAAGGCACATTTGAGACCTTCGCAGCCGCCGGCGAGAAGCATTTCGATGGTGATCTCGCGGGCAAGCTGATCGTCAGTGGCGGGATGGGCGGTATGGGTGGGGCTCAGCCGCTGGCGGCTACGATGACAGGTGCCTGCTTCCTCGGAATCGACGTAAATCCCGAGCGCATTAAGAAGCGCCTGAAGACCGGCTATTGCGACTTTATGGTGAACAGCCTCGACGAGGCGCTGCGCATCCTGAAGAATTCCATTCGCAAAAAGGAAGCTGTTTCCGTCGGTCTCGCCGGAAATTGTGCTGACGTGATTCCAGAGCTGGCAGCCCGGGGCGTTAAGCCGGATCTGCTCACGGATCAAACTTCTGCGCACGATCCATTGAATGGCTACATTCCATTGGGTTTGACGGTCGATGCGGCCGATGAGCTGCGCCGCAAAGACCCGAAAGGTTATCTTCAGCGCTCACTGGACTCCATCGCGCGCCATGTTGAAGGCATGCTGGAGTTACAGAAATCCGGATCGGTGACTTTCGACTACGGAAACAACATTCGTACGTTCGCATTCGAGCGCGGCGTAAAGAATGCCTACGATTTTCCCGGATTTGTTCCTGCGTATATTCGTCCGCTCTTCTGTGAAGGGCGTGGCCCATTTCGCTGGGTTGCGCTCTCGGGAGAACCTTCAGACATCGCGGTAACGGACGACCTGATCCTAAAGATGTTTCCCAAAAATCGAATCCTCAGCCGCTGGATCAACTTGGCGCGTAAACGGATCCGCTTCCAGGGCCTGCCTGCGCGTATCTGCTGGCTGGGACATGGAGAGCGCGCTCAATTCGGGCTGGCGATGAACGATCTGGTGAAGCGCGGCACAATCAAAGCTCCGATCGTCATTGGCCGCGATCACCTTGACTGTGGTTCGGTTGCATCCCCATTTCGGGAAACCGAAGCCATGAGGGATGGCAGTGATGCCATTGCAGACTGGGCTTTCCTTAACGCCTTGCTGAACACTGCCAGTGGCGCAAGCTGGGTCTCCATTCACAATGGCGGCGGGGTGGGCATCGGATACTCGCAGCACGCCGGACAAGTGACTGTCGCCGACGGCACTGAGCTGATGGCGAAGCGCATTGAACGTGTTCTCACGAACGATCCAGGCATCGGAGTTGCCAGGCACGCCGATGCTGGCTATCAAGAGGCGCAGTCCTTCGCCGATCGCGCCGGTATTCGCATACCGATGCAGGAGAGCTCTGCGTCCGGCGCTAAGAGCTTGAATTCTTCAAGTCCGAAATCTTCGGTCAGAGGCGGCGCTCAAGAGTGAGCGCCACCGCGAAGAGCGTAGCCAAACCGCTGCTTCTAACCAACATCGGCCAGTTGCTCACACTTAAGGACATCACTGGTCGCAACGAACCGCGTCGCGGCCGAGAGCTACTGGAGTTGGGAATCATTGAGAACGCCGCCATTTTCTGTCGTGAGGGGAAGATCGCCGCTGTTGGCTCCGAGGTTGCAATCGGAGCACGAGCTACGCAGGAGATAGGATCCGATCTCCGAGTCTTCGATTGCCGGGGCGGCACTGTGCTGCCAGGGTTCGTGGATTCCCACACCCATCCAGTATTTGTCTCACCTCGTCTTGTTGATTTTGAGCAGCGCATTCAAGGCAGCACCTACGAACAGATCGCTAATGCCGGAGGCGGCATTCGTTCCAGTATCGAACGCGTGCGTAAGGCGAGCGAAGATGACTTGGTGAGCGCCGTTCTGCGGGCGTTCGAAGATATGGAGCGCTCTGGAACGACCACCATCGAAGCGAAATCCGGTTATGGGCTTTCTTTGGATTCGGAGCTGAAGTCCTTGCGCTCCATTCGCGAGGCGGCGCAACAATGGCCCGGAACGGTGATTTCCACCTTCCTGGGAGCGCACGTTATACCGCCGGAGTTCCAGCAGCGGGCGGACGAATACGTGGATCTCGTGTGCGAGGAGATGATTCCCAAGGTGGCAAAGGAGAAGCTCGCCGATTTTGTCGACGTCTTTTGTGAACGTGGAGCGTTTTCGATCGCGCAAACAGAGCGAATCTTCGCTGCCGCTCAGAAAGCCCGCATGGGAACACGGGCACATGTTTGTCAATTCACCCCGCAGGATCTCTCGAGGCTGGCCCGGTTCGAACCGGCATCTTACGATCATCTCGACTGTTTGACGGATAAAGACTTACAATCCCTCGCGCAGCAGAGGACGATCGCCACACTGTTGCCCGGGGCCTCATACTTTCTTGCTCATTCATATGCGATCGCGCGCAGACTGATCGACGCAGGCGCGGCGGTCGCTTTAGCGACAGATTTCAACCCGGGAACATCGCCTACAACCAGCATGCCGATCGTGCTCTCAATGGCATGCACACAAATGCGCATGACTCCTGCTGAAGCCATTTCCGCAGCCACAATCAATGGAGCCCACGCTTTGCGCCTGGCGAAGCGAAAAGGCAGTATCGAAATGGGAAAAGAGGCCGATCTCGCTGTCTTCGACATAAGAGACTATCGGGAGATCTGCTATTGGTTTGGACGAGAAACGTGCCGTGCAACTGTAATGAACGGCCATCTCGCGATTCATTGAGGAATAATCTTATGAAAAAGTGGCTGATTATGTTTGTAGCTTTGGCTGCGCCGCTAAGCCTGCAAGGGCAGCGGCTTCCTGCAGGTGTTGTGCCCGAACATTATGCGCTGACCTTTACGCCCAACCTGAAGGATGCGACCTTTTCCGGTGAAGAGACGATCGATGTGCGCGTGCTGAAGCCGACGGCCATCATCACTCTCAATGCAGCCGAAATCAAATTCACTTCAGCGACCGTCGAGAGTCACGGCGCAACTCTGGATGCCAAAGTCACGACTGACGACGATCGGGAACAGGCCAATATCATCGCTCCGCACCCGATTGCTGCAGGTGCTGCGCGCCTGCACATCGTGTTTACGGGAATCCTTAATCATAAGCTGCGCGGTTTCTACTTGAGTGAGACGCCGAAACGGCGTTACGCGGTGACGCAGTTCGAGTCCACGGACGCTCGTCGCGCCTTTCCTTGCTTCGATGAGCCCGATAAAAAAGCGACCTTTGACATCACCCTCGTTGTGGACAAAGGTGACACGGCTATCTCCAACGAAAAAATGACTTCAGATAGCCCCGGTCCAGTCGACGACAAGCACACGCTGAAATTCGCAACGACAAAGAAGCTCTCTACTTATCTTGTGGCGCTGCTGGTAGGCGACTTCCAATGCATCAGCGGATCCTCCCACGCAATTCCTATTCGGGTCTGCGCTACGCCCGACAAGACAGGTCAGGGAAAGTTCGCGCTCGAAGCCGCCGAGTACATCATGCACTACTACGACGATTATTTCGGCATTAGGTATCCATTCGGGAAATTGGATCTCATCGCAATTCCCGATTTTGAAGCCGGAGCTATGGAGAATGCCGGCGCGATTACTTATCGCGAAAGTTTCATCCTGCTAGATCCTAAGGTCGCGAATGTCGACAATTATGACCTGGTCGCGTCAGTTGTAGCGCATGAAATGGCTCACCAATGGTTTGGCGATCTGGTGACGATGAAATGGTGGGATAACATCTGGCTCAATGAAGGATTCGCCACGTGGATGGAATCCAAACCCGTGGCCAAATGGAAGCCGGAGTGGCACGAGCCGCTGAGCGACGTGGCGAGTACAGGCCGCTCACTTGATCTAGACGGATTGAAGAACACGCGGCCGATCAGGCAAAAAGCCGAAACCCCCGCCGAGATCAACGAACTCTTCGACGGAATTGCATATGGCAAGGCCGCCGCTGTGCTGCGCATGGTGGAACATTACGTTGATCCCGAGGTGTTCCGCATGGGCGTGCACAAGTATCTGCTCGCTCATTCTTATGGAAACGCAACAGCTGAAGATTTCTGGAGTGCGATTGCGCAAGCTTCGGGAAAACCGGTCGACAAGATCATGTCGAGCTTTGTCATCCAACCAGGCGCACCGCTGTTGAATGTTTCGCAAGAGGCAGATGGTCAGATCTCGATATCGCAAGAGCGCTTTTTTAACGATCGTCAGCTGCTGGGAACTGGCCAGCAGGCATGGACTGTGCCCGTCTGTCGTAAGGACCTCTCACCCGACAGCGTGACACAATGCTTTGTCCTGCAGGAACGAGGGCAGCAAATCAGAGGCTCCGCCAATGAACCTATATTCGCGAATGCAGATGGTATGGGTTATTACCGCAGCGAATATGATCAGAAGCTTCGCGATCAGTTGAGTAAGGACCTGGAGACGAGACTCACTCCAGCAGATCGCATCTCCATGCTGAACGATGAGTGGGCACTTGTGCGCGTTGGACGAATCTCGATCAGCAATTATCTGGACCTCATTTCGCAACTAAAGGGTGAGCGCCTGCGACAGGTCTGGGCCGGCGTCTTAAAAAATATCGAATACATCAACGATAGGCTCCTCGGCGCGAGTGAACGTGCGATCTTTCAGCCATTTGTCCGCAACCTGCTCAGTCCGCCGTACGAGGCGCTCGCTGAGGCGAAAGACCCGGAAGAAAAAGCATTGCATGCCGATTTGTTTGACGTCCTCGGAATTGTAGGGCGCGATCCGATGGTGATCGCGCAGGCTCGTCAGCTTGCAAAAAACAGTTTGCAGGATCCCGCTTCGGTAGACCCGCTGCTGATTGGCCCTGCACTGGAGATCGCTGCGGCGCAAGGGGACGAGGCTCTTTACCAGCAGATCATGCAGAACCTGAAGGGAACTACCGATCAGGTCATGCGAGGCCGGTACATGGATGCTCTAATGCACTTCGAGAATCCGGAGCTTACTCGTCAGGCGCTGGCGCTGGGTGTTTCTGCAGCGATTCGCAATCAGGACTCGACTGCGTACATCAGTGGCTTTGTGCGAAATCCGTATACCCGAGACGAAGCCTGGAAGTTTGTCCAGAATCACTGGAATGAAGTGGAAAAAACGTTCACTCCGTCCAGTGGATCGGAGCTGGTTTACAGTGCTGGAACCTTTTGCGATGCGGAGGCAGCATCCAATGTGAGCGCCTTTTTCAAGGTTCACACTGTGCCCTCAAGCGAGCGCACTCTGCGCCAGGCAGTGGAACGCATCAAGGCGTGTGCGGATCTGAAAAAGATTCAGGGATCGAACCTGCAAGGATGGCTCTCGACGCACAGCGTCGGAACGGGAGCGGGGAACTAGGCGCTGCATAGCAGTACGGGGGCAGCCGCTGGCTACGTGAGTCGTATGCGCGGACTGCAAGACTACTCTCTAACAATTCACTCAACGGCTCGGCCGCCGGTAGTGCCCTCCGCCGTAAGCATGCTGCGCCAAAGCTCTCCAAGACCCGAGGCAGTCTTCGCGGATACCGGCAGAATCTGTTCCACCTCGTGCTCACGTCTGAGTTGCGCGAGAGACTTGTTGAGTTGATTCGACGACAGTCGATCCGCTTTCGTTGCTGCTACGAGTAACTCCCGATTATGGTGTTGCAGCCAATCAATCAGTTGGCGGTCACTCTCTTGCGGAGGCACATTCGCGTCGACTAAGCAAACGCACAAGCGCAGAGACTCGCGCTCGGACAAGTATGGCTCGATAAATTTCGGCCATTCGGCGCTAATCTGCTTCGAGATCTTCGCGTAGCCATACCCCGGCAGATCGGCGAGTATTAAATCCGGTTCCAGTGACTCGGGCTTTTGCCGCAGTTCGATAAAGTTGATGGTTCGCGTTCTTCCCGGAGTGGAACTGACGTGTGCGATCCTCTGGCCGAGAAGAGCATTAATGAGGCTGGATTTACCTACGTTTGATCGCCCGAGAAACGCGACCTCGGGAGCACCTGGAGGAGGGAAGTGCTCAGGAGCTGCGGCGGATTTTAGAAAGCGCGTGTGAACTTTCATCGCGAATCGCAGCTAAGACCGCTGTGGCACAGGACCAAAAGGAGAAGCTAAAAGGCCCGCCGCGGCGGGCCTTTCTCGTCACAGACAACCGATTACCGTTAACGGCTCACTGATGCTGTACAGGAAGCTGCGAGGCCGGAGTGGGTGTGACAGTGGGTAAGCCCTGCGCTTCACCTTCTTCGCTGTACTGCGGCAGCGGACCTTCGAGTGCGATCGCCAGGACTCCGTCCATGTTGTCCACGAAGTGGAGCTTCATAGCGTTGCGAAGGTTCTCGGGAACTTCCGAGAGATCCTTTTCATTGTCCTTCGGAAGAATCGCTTCGAAGATCCCGGCGCGGTGCGCTGCGAGCAGTTTCTCCTTGAGCCCACCGATCGGCAGAACTTTGCCTCGTAGAGTGATCTCGCCAGTCATCGCGATATCACGTCGCACGGGAATCTTGCTCAATGCGCTCGCAATTGCCGTTGCCATCGTGATGCCTGCCGAGGGGCCATCTTTGGGAATGGCGCCTTCAGGCACGTGGATGTGAATGTCGATGTTCCGATAGAAGTCGCGTGGCACGCCGAGCCTGTGTGCGCGCGAGCGAATGTACGTGATTGCCGCCTGGGCTGACTCTTGCATCACGTCACCGAGCTTGCCGGTCAAAGTTGTCTTACCCTTGCCATCGACGATCGTGACCTCGGTCGAGAGGATCGATCCGCCGACTTCTGTCCAGGCAAGACCGGTTACCAGGCCGACTTCGCTTTTTTCGTGCGCGAGCATGTCGCGGAATTTCGCCACGCCCAAGAACTCGGAAACAGTCTCCGCGTTGACACTTACCGCGTATTCCAGACCTTCCTTCACCACCTTCCGCGCTACCTTGCGGCAGATATTGCCGATTTCGCGCTCCAGATTGCGAACGCCCGCTTCGCGCGTATAGGAGCGAATGATTTCGGTGATCGCATCGTCGGTGAAGACCAGGTTCGATTCCGTCAAACCGGTAGCGGTTCGCTGTTTGCGGACCAGGTACTGCTTGGCGATTTCGAGCTTTTCAAGTTCGGTGTAACCATGAAGCCGCAACACTTCCATGCGGTCCTGAAGCGGAGCCGGAATTGTGTGCAGAACGTTGGCAGTGGCCACGAAGAAAACCTGCGACAGGTCGTATTCGACGTCGAGATAGTGGTCCTGGAACATGAAGTTCTGTTCCGGATCGAGAACTTCGAGGAGCGCTGCTGACGGGTCGCCGCGGAAGTCAGCAGCCATCTTGTCGATTTCGTCGAGCATGATGACCGGGTTCTTGGTGCCGGCCTTCTTCATCGACTGGATGATCTGTCCGGGTAGAGCGCCGATGTAGGTGCGGCGATGTCCACGAATCTCGGCTTCGTCGCGTACGCCACCGAGTGAGAGGCGAACGAATTTGCGTCCAGTGGCCTTCGCGATCGACATGCCCAGCGATGTCTTGCCAACACCAGGAGGTCCGACGAAGCAAAGTATCGAGCCTTTGGGATTCTTTACCAATTGGCGCACTGCGAGAAATTCGAGGATGCGATCCTTGATTTTTTCCAGCCCATAGTGGTCTTCGTTGAGGATCTTCTCCGCCGACTCGATGTTGCGAATCTCTTTCGATTTCTTGCGCCACGGTACTGCCAGCAGCCAGTCGAGATAGTTGCGCGAGACAGTCGATTCAGCCGACATCGGAGGCATGGCCTCGAGCTTCTTCAGCTCCTGAAGCGCCTTTTCATGGACTTCCTTAGGCATGCCGGCGCTGTCGACCTTCTTCTTAAGCTCGTCCCACTCGCTCTTCTCACCGCGGCCTAGTTCTTTCTGGATGGCCTTAATCTTCTCGTTGAGGTAGTACTCTTTCTGAGCGCGTTCCATCTGCCGCTTTACGCGAGTCTGGATGGTGCGGTCCATGTTCAGCTTTTCGATTTCGATTTCCAGAACGTCGGCGACGCGGTTCAGTCTTTCCGCGGGATCGAAGATTTCAAGCAGCTCCTGCTTTTCTTCTATCGACAGCTGCATATTGGCAGCGATGACGTCGGTCAGCTTGGAGGGATCCTCCATGCGGACGGCAGCGATCATGGTCTCGTAGTTCAGTGACTGGCAGAGCTTTACGTATTGCTCGAATAATGAGGTGACACGCTGCATCGCCTGCTCGATAACAGGCGTGGCTTCTACTGTGTACTTGGCTACGCGAACACTTGCATGGAAGAAGCCGTCCGTGTCGACAACCTGAAGAATCTTGCCGCGTTCCACACCCTCGACGAGGACCTTGATATTCCCGTCGGGAAGCTTAAGACTCTGGACTATGTTGACGATGGTGCCGACCTGATAGATCTCATTCGGCTTGGGCTCATCTACGCTGGCGTCGTGCTGCGTAGCGAGAAAGATTTTTCGATCGCCGGCAAGCGCCTCTTCCAGAGCGCGGACACTCGATTCGCGTCCGACAACGAACGGCGTCATCATATGCGGGAAGATGACGACGTCCCGGATAGGCATCATGGGTAGCTTGCGGGTTTCGAACTTTTCCCTGGCTTGGGTCACTCGGTCCCCTCGTACTCCTAAAAACTTGGCGTGTAAGCCTAGAACCTAGCTTATACAACTGATGCTGGAATCGCCAATTTTCTTCAACTCACCCTGCCAAATCAAGCTCTGAGACGCTCCTTACCCAGCTTTTTCCATCATTGGGATGGATACATCACGTTTTTCCACCATTTCGCGGCTTACCTCGAATTCCTTAAGCCGCTTCTGGCTGGGGAGGTGGTACATCAGGTCCAACATCAGATCCTCGAGAATCATGCGCAATCCGCGGGCGCCTACCTTTCTCTGCAGCGCTTCGCGGGCCACGGCGCGGGTCGCATCGTCGCTGAACTTGAGCCGAACATTCTCGAACTCAAACAGCCGTTGGTATTGCTTGATGATGGCGTTGCGCGGCTTGGTGAGGATCTCGACCAGCGCATTCTCGTCCAACTCGTCGAGTACTCCTACGACTGGCAGTCTGCCGACAAATTCAGGGATCAACCCAAACTTAATCAGGTCCGTGGGTTCAACCTTGCCAAGCATCTCGGTGTCCCGTTTGGGAATGGCTGGAACCGGCGCTTCGCCCTCCTTCGGCTCAGCCTTGAAGCCGAGCGCCTTCTTCCCGATTCGTCGTCCGATTACCTTTTCCAAGCCGACGAAAGCGCCGCCGCAAATAAACAGGATATTGGTGGTATCAACGGGCGTGAATTCCTGATGCGGATGCTTGCGTCCACCTTGCGGCGGAACATTCGCGACCGTCCCTTCGAGAATCTTCAGAAGAGCCTGCTGCACGCCCTCGCCGGACACATCACGAGTGATGGATGGGTTCTCGTCCTTACGACCGATCTTGTCGATTTCGTCGATGTAGATGATTCCGGTCTGTGCGCGTCCTACATCACCGTCTGCAGCCTGGAGCAGCTTGAGGATGATGTTCTCGACGTCCTCACCCACGTAGCCGGCTTCAGTGAGCGTCGTCGCGTCAACGATCGCGAACGGCACATCGAGCATCTTGGCCAGAGTCTGCGCCAGCAGAGTCTTGCCGCTGCCGGTGGGGCCGATCAGCATGATGTTCGACTTCGTGAGCTCCACTTCACCATTACGATTGCGGTTCATGTGGATTCGCTTGTAGTGGTTGTAAACCGCTACGGCGAGCTTTTTCTTGGTCTGGTCCTGGCCGATTACGTATTCGTCGAGGAAGGTCTTCACCTCGGCAGGCTTGGGCAGATGATTGGGAGCAGCAGCGGAATGCGTCTCGGTGCGGTCGTCCTCAAGAATTGAATTGCAGACCGCAACGCATTCGTCGCAGATGTAAGCACGCGGATAATCACTTGGTGAGGAGATCAGCTTGGCGACTGCGTCCTGAGACTTGTGGCAGAACGAACAACGTAGGCTATCTTCAGATCCGGAACGCGTTTTCACGATGTACTCCTGTCTACCCTAACCAATGTCTACCCTAACAACTGCGACCGATCAATACTGCGAAGCACCGATTACCTTCGGACTAGAGCGTTCGAAGCACGCTCTTCCACGAGCAAACTAAGCTGGGGGACGTGGAGTTCTTATCGCGCTGCCCACATTCTAACGTTATTCAAGTGCAAAAGGGTTCACCACAGCGGTTCCTTAGTAACGAATGCCTGTGACTTTTGTGCAATACACGTAAGAAACCCAAAACCCCCGCAACACCTGCAGCACTACTTGTGCTTGTAGATGATGTCGTCGACGATTCCGTAATCCTTGCTCTGCTGCGCGTTCATGATGAAGTCGCGCTCTACGTCTTTTTCAACTCTGTCCAGCTTCTGGCCCGTGTGCTTCGCCATGATGTTGTTCATGATCTCGCGCATGCGCAGAATCTCGCGCGCGTGAATGTCGATGTCTGTCGCCTGACCAGAGATGCCGCCGCCCATGATGTGAGGCTGATGGATCAGGATGCGAGAGTTCGGCAGCGCGAAGCGCTTCTTCCCGGTGCCGGCCGCGAGCAGCACGGCAGCCATGCTGGCGGCTTGTCCGATACAGATGGTCATGATGTCGTTTTTGACGAATTGCATGGTGTCATAGATCGCCATCCCTGATGTGATCGAACCTCCGGGCGAGTTGATGTAAAGCTGAATGTCCTTCTCTGGATCCTCTGCGGCGAGAAATAGCATTTGTGCGATGACGAGGTTAGCGATTGTGTCGTCGATGGGCGTACCAATGAACACGATGTTGTCCCGGAGCAGGCGCGAGAAGATGTCATAGGCGCGCTCTCCGCGGCTGGTTTGCTCTACTACCATTGGAACCAGGGCCATTGCAGGTAATCCTTTCTTCAGTCCATACATCTGCGCCCGGAACTGGTGTCCGGGCGGGGTTTTCTGTCTGTCTGCTTCATCTTTAACTTCAAACTTGAAGCGTCAGGCAGAGCGTTGATACAGAAAGTCGAGAGTTTTTTCGTTGCGGATGCGCTCGCGCATGCGTTCAAGCGCGCCGTCGTCAGCCAGCTTCTTGCGCACTGCTTCCAGCGGCTGGCGCGACTGCTGAGCGAAGCGTTCTACTTCGAGATCGAGATCGGCGTCGCTGGCCTGAATATTCTCCTTGGCTGCGATCTTCTCAAGGATCAAAGAAGCCTTCACCTCGCGCAGAGCTGCTTCGCGCTGTGCCTGACGCAAGCGGCCGAAATCCATCTTCCGCATGTCCTCGGGGCGCATTCCCTGGGCAGCCAAGGCGCGGAAGCCGCGCTCCAGACGCGCAGTCACTTGTTGATCGATCAGTGATTCGGGAACCGGAAAATTATTGCGGGTTACCAGCTCTTGCACCAGCTTGTCTTTGGCTGTGTGCTCGATTTCGTGCCGCTTCTGTGCTTCAAGCTGCTCTCGAATCTTTGTACGTAGATCCTCGAGGCTTTTGAAATCCCCAAGCTCCTTGGCAAAGTCATCGTTCAATTCGGGAATTTGCTTCTTCTTAATTCCCTTGATCTGGACTTTGTATTCCAGAGTCTTGCCTGCTAGACGCTTGTCTTGCGCGTCTTCGGGATAGGTGATGATGAATATGCGTTCTTGTCCCGCCTTCGCAGCACGAAGGTTCTCGCTAAATTCGCGCATCGTGTTGGCGCCCCCGATGTCGATGAGCACATCGTCCATGTGGACTGGCTGTGAGCCAGTGGGTTTTGGCTCTTGGTTTCCAGAGCTGACTGGATTCCCCGACGGATCTACTAAACCGGACTCCTGTTTTTCGATCGGCGTACCCGTGAAACTGGCTTGGGCGAAATCGCCATCTTGAAGACCGCGATCTTCTTCTACCGAGTTGTACGTAGCCTGGTTCTCGCGAAGAGACTGTAATTCCCGCTCGACTTCATCCTCACTCACTGAAACGTCGCCTTTTTCCGAGCGCAAGTCTGAATAGGGAGCGACGTCGATCTCCGGCATGATCTCGAAGACTGCTTTGAAGCGCAGGGGCTCGCCATCTTCAAAATGAAAATCTGTGATTCTCGGCTGAGATATCGGCGCGAAGCCCCGTTTTTGAACCTCTTCACGAAAGTACTTGGGGACCAGCGACTCGACGACTTCCTGCTTCAGCTCGTCGGCAAAGCGGCGGCGAACCAGACTTGCCGGAGTCTTGCCGCGCCGAAAGCCCGGTACGCGAGCCATCTTTTGGTAGCGGGCAACAAACGTCTCGAGTTCGCGAGAGACAGTCTCGGCAGGAATTTCAACCGCGAGCTCGCGCTCGCACTCGCCTAAGGGACGCGGTTCATGCGTGTTCTGGTGGTCGTGAGTTTCGCCTGTGCGTTGTTCCGTCGTCGTGGTCTCTGTTTCTGTCAATTTTGCGTGTTCCTGGCGCTTTCAGGTGGCCGCAGCAGCATATGAAGCCCAGCAACCACGGCCGAACTCCAAGTGTAAGACCCGCGAACAATGCGGTCAAACTAGCTTCGAAGTTGCGCAGCTACGAAGCTGCGGAGCTTGAGAAACAGGAGCTATCTTGGAGCATGCTGATCCTCATGGTTGGCCTGCCTGGAACAGGCAAAAGCACGCTGTCCCACGCCTTAGTCGAGCGCTTCGGTGGATTCGTCCTCGATAAGGACGTGATCCGGCCAGCTCTTTTCGGTCCGTCCCAAATTGAATATACCGTTGAGCAGGACGATTTCTGCCAGCAGGTGATGCTCGAGACGGCCGAGTATCTGCTCAAGCGGAAGCCGAAACTTCGAGTGTTCCTAGACGGCCGGCCGTTCTCGCGGGCGTATCAACGCGAGAGTGTGCATCAAGCGGCTAAGAAGATCGGCACGCCTTTGGCCGTGGTCGAGTGTGTCGCCAGTACGGAAACTGCTCTGGCTCGAATCCGGCGCGACCTGGAATCAGGAAGCCATCTCGCTGCCAACCGAACGCCAGAGCTTTATCACGATAAAAGGCGCGATTTCGAGCGTGAACCGGTTCGTGCTCCAAGGCTGACAGTCAGCTCAGACCACGATCTGGAAAGGTCGATTGTTGAAGTTGAACGCTATCTCAATCAGCTGATCGAGAGGCCCTGATAACGGCGAGTTGATCGATCCCGGTGTTGGCATTACGGCTAACTAGTTACTTCGATTACTTAGGTAAGCTTTACTCCACTAAGGTAGCAGGGCCATACTGCGCGGACGATGTCCAGACGCCGAGAAAAGCGAAATTCTCTTGCCCTGCCAGTGCGCGCTCTGGGCATAGATGCCAGCGGGAACGACCGGCGCTACGTGGTTTGTACGCTTGATCTTAGCGCCAAGGGCGCCCGTGTGATCGGACTCCCGGAAGTCCAGGTAGGCCAGGAGATCATTCTCGAACATAAGAGGAACCGCGTCCGGTTTCAGGCGGTGTGGGTAGGTGAACCGGGAACGGCGCGCCAAGGACAGGTAGGCCTGCATTCGCTCGACCCAGACAAGAAGCTGGCCGACATCGATGAGTTCATCGCCGACGACTACGTAGATAATTGGTCCCCTGCGGCGTTGACACCCGCCGAAATTACAGCCGATCGACGTCAGGTTCAGCGATTCGATTGCGATCGCAGCGTCGAGTACTGGACCGATGGCAGCAATCCCGTTACGGCCCGACTGGACAACATCAGCCTCACAGGCTGCTTTGTGAACACGCAATTTCCACTACCTCGTCGCACGCGACTGCACATGACGCTTTCTCTTTACGGGATGAAGATCGCCGCCAAAGGAGAGGTTCGGGTAGCAGGGAATGGGGAAGGCATGGGAATCATGTTCACCTCTCTAGAACGTGACAGCGAAATTCGGTTGAAGAAAGCTGTTCAACGTCTGAAGCAGAGTAGCCAACCGGCGGATTGCGGCTGGAATGCTGCTCCTGAGCGCAGCATGAACGAACACATCCTTGATCTCGTTCGTGCCTGGTTCGACCGGAATCTGACAATGTCGTGGGACGACTTCTTTGATATTCAAGTTCGCACCAAAGGCAATCTCCTGAATGTCGGTCCAGATCGAGAGTAAATTTTCGAGTCCTCGAGTCCCAACCCAACCGTTCTTCACAAAAATCGCTCGCAGCTAGCTCACTCGTAACGACGCGGTGTATATTGCCGTGCCGAGGTGCAGATGATGCGAGCCGACCGTGTAGAAGCCTCCTGGGATAGCGAGAAGAAAAAATGGCTGGTGCGAATTCAGGCTGGTGAAGAAGTCATTCGTCGTTATTGCGACGCGCCGAAAGATGCCGACGAACAAAGGATCCGTGCAGCCGCCCAGAAGACGCTTGTTGATGACGGCTACGAATCGAATGGTGTTCAGGTGGCGATAAAGCGGTAGCTCCGGCCCTGTGATCTACATCGTTTGGGAATTCACCGTTCCCCGCGATCATCTCGCGGCTTTTGAGCGCGCTTACGGCGGCGAGGGTCTCTGGGTTGGCCTCTTCCGCCGCGATCCTGCCTATCGCGAAACAATCCTCGTCAAAGACAGCGCACAATCCGGACGCTATCTGACCATCGACGTGTGGGAAGATAAGGATTCCTATCTGGGCTTCAAGGATCGATTTGCTAACGATTACGAGAAAATCGATAAAGAATGCGAGAGGCTCACGAGCGCAGAGCGTCAAATCGGCACCTTTGAACGGCTCCCATGAACCTTCACTCACAGTCATCAACTCGTCCATCGCTGAATTGAATCGAGCGGTCGTCAACTGCACGCTTTGTCCGCGGCTGGTTGCATACCGTGAAGAAATTGGACGCGTCAAACGGCGCGCCTACATGGACTGGGAGTACTGGGCTAAGCCGGTGCCCGGATTTGGTGATCGAGAGGCACGCGTGCTCATTCTTGGACTCGCACCTGGAGCGCATGGCTCGAATCGGACGGGGCGTCCATTTACGGGCGATGGCTCGGGGGATTTCATGTACCCGGTGCTCCATGAAACCGGATTCGCCTCGCAGCCGATTGCAATCAGCCGCGATGATGGTATGAGCTTGACCGGTGCCTATATCACAGCCGCCGTGCGCTGCGCACCCCCTGCGAACAAGCCCACCCCAGAAGAGATTGCCAATTGTGCCCATTTTCTGGATGCAGAGATCGCCCTGCTTCCAAACGTCAAAATAGTGATTGCTCTAGGCAAGATCGGTTTCGACGCCTACCTCAATTACCTCCGTCGGACCGGAATCATCACCTCACGAGCGCCATACCAGTTTCGGCATGGCGCCGAGTACCGCATGCCGGACGGCATTGTGCTGCTGGGGACGTATCATCCCTCCCTGCAAAATACCAATACGGGCAAGCTTACGGCGGAGATGTTCCGGCGAATCTTCGAACGGGCTCGACTTCTTGCGAAGAAAATTGAACACGGAGGACACGGGGGCAATGAGGAAAAACAGATTCGGAGGCTAGGCGGGATTGAATGACAGATTCGAGGCGTGATGATTCAGAAGATGGAGCAGAGTGGACTCCTCCAATCTGTGCGAGCTCTGCCGTTTGATTTTTTCCTTAGTCGCCCTCCGTGTCCTTCGTTTTCAATCCCGGCAATAAACGAATTGTTGGGTTCATCCAAAGCATCTGAATATAATGTGATGTTTCTGCGGCCCCAATCTCGGTAAGGAGCATTCATGGCGATACCCAAGACGGAAAAAATCTGGCATAACGGCAAGCTCATCAATTGGGACGATGCCAAGCTGCACGTGATGTCGCATGTGGTGAATTACGGCTCATCAGTGTTTGAGGGCGTCCGTTGTTATAAGCATCCTCAGAGCGCAGGTATTTTCCGAGCACAAGAGCACGCTGAACGCCTTCTTCACTCCGCCAAGGTCTATCGCATGGAAGTGCCTTTTACCGAGGATGAGATTGTCCAGGCAATGGTCGATGTAGTCGCGCACAACGGCGTTTATCCGTGCTACATCCGGCCAATCATCCTGCGTGGATATGGGGAAGCTGGAGTAAATCCGTTTAACTCGCCCATCGAGGTTTACATCTGCAATTACGCCTGGGGAAAGTACCTCGGGCATGACTCGCCCGAAGAAGGCTGCGATGTCTGCGTCTCGTCCTGGACACGCATTGCCCCGAACACCCTGCCTGCGATGGCGAAGTCCGGCGCGAACTATATGAACTCGCAACTCATCAAGATGGAAGCCATGATTAATGGATATGTTGAAGGTATTGCCCTCGACGTGAACGGCTACGTGAGCGAAGGTTCGGGAGAGAATCTGTTTGTGGTTCGCAAAGGCACCGTCTTCACCGCTCCACTTGGGAACTCAGTGCTTCCCGGTATTACCCGCGCCACTGCGATCGAGCTGCTTCGCGAACTGGGCGTTCCCGTAGTGGAGCAGATGATTCCACGCGAGATGCTGTACATCGCAGATGAAGCCTTCTTTACCGGTACCGCCGCTGAGATCACGCCGATCCGCACCGTAGACAAGATAGCAGTGGGCGAGGGCAAGACAGGTCCAATTACCCGCGCCCTGCACAAGGAATTCTTCAGCATCGTTGAAGGGCGAGTACCAGACCGACATGGCTGGTTCACGCAAGTACCGGTGAAGCAAGCGGTGACGGTCTAAAACACTCAGCTAAGTTCTCGATCGGGTGATCGGGCGAAAGGTCTAGCCCCGAATCACCCGATTCGTGTTTTTGCCGTGTTGGTATCGGCCTTCTTCGCGCGAATCCCACTCGCATTTATCATCAAGGATTACTCTCAACTTGAAGGACGCCACATTGCCTGACACTCAGCTCGACCTGCTAGGCAGTTTGCAACGCAGCCACATGTGCGGCACGCTGCGCGCCAGCGATGCCGGTAGCACTGGCACTCTGATGGGATGGGTAAACCGCCGCCGCGATCTTGGCAACCTGATCTTCGTTGATCTACGGGATCGCACGGGTCTGGTTCAGATTGTTGTCGACAAAGAGAGCAATCCGGCGTTGCACGAAAAGGCCAGCCGAATAAGGTCAGAGTATGTTCTGGCTGTTGTCGGCAATGTAAAAAAGCGAGACGCGTCAACCATCAACAAAAACCTTGCGACCGGCGAGATTGAAATCATCGCGCAGGAGCTTCGCGTTCTCAATGACTCAAAGACTCCGCCCTTTTCGCCTGCTGAGCAGGCCATCGGAAACGAAGAGCTACGGCTGAAGTATCGCTACATCGACATGCGCCGTCCGGAGATGCAGTCGAATATCGAGCTGCGCTCGAAAGTATCGTTGGCTATCCGGAAGGAACTCTCGAACCGCGGATTTCTCGAGATTGAGACTCCGTTCATGACGCGCAGCACACCGGAAGGCGCGCGCGACTATTTGGTACCAAGCCGTGTGTATCCGGGGTCCTTTTACGCGCTGCCGCAGTCGCCACAATTGTTCAAGCAGATCTTGATGATCTCGGGCTTCGACAAATACTTCCAAATCGTGCGTTGCTTCCGCGACGAAGACCTGCGCGCTGATCGTCAGCCGGAGTTCACGCAGATTGATCTGGAAATGTCCTTCCCAACTCAAGACCGGGTCTTTGAAGTGGTCGAGGCATTTTTAGTCGCGGCATTTCGCGAGGGTGGCATTGAGTTAAAACCGCCGTTTCCGCGAATGAAGTACGACGACGCCATCCGCAGGTACGGCATAGACAAGCCTGACATGCGCCTGCCCGAGATGACGGACGTCCGCGAGGCGTTTACCGAGGAGAACTTGAATGCTTTGAATCTTGATCCGCTGCTGCCGGTGGTTGCAGTCCGCATTCCGAAGATTGGCGAACTCTCGCGCAAGGAGCGCGATGACAACAAACAACTCGCTGCGCCGAAGCCCGGAGTCAAAGTCATCGACGACTTGAAGCGCCTGGAGAAGAGTTTTCCTGACGCAATCACGAAGCTGCGCGCGACAGCAGAAGCCGAGCTTGAAGATCTGCTCGTCATCGTCGCCGCAGCGCCCTCTGCGGACCGGTCACCGATCGCTCAGCGCAAAGCGGCAGAGGCGGTATATACGTCGGCGGGTGCACTGCGTCTGGCGCTCGCCCAGAAGTACAGAGAGAAGCATGTTGCCTTCAACAAAACCGGAACGGCAAATGACTACCGCGTTCTCTGGGTCACTGACTTTCCGATGTTCGAGTATGACGAGAAGGATGGGCGATGGAATGCCGCGCACCATCCGTTCACGTCACCACATGAAGAGGACTTCGGCAAGCTGCTCTCAGATCCCGGAGCTGTGCGCGCTTTGGCATATGACATTGTGCTGAACGGAACCGAGTTAGGTTCGGGCTCAATTCGTATTCATCGCCAGGATATCCAGAAGCAGATCTTCAATTCGCTGGGCATGGCGGACGAAGACGCGCGCTCACGCTTTGGATTTTTTCTCGACGCGCTCGAATACGGGACTCCTCCACATGGAGGTATCGCCTTAGGGCTGGATCGCATCGTGATGATTCTCGCGGGTGCCGACAGCCTGCGTGAGGTTATCCCGTTCCCGAAGACTGCAAAGGCGGTCGATCTGATGGTGAATGCTCCAACTCCGGTCAGCCCGCAACAGCTGAAGGAGTTAGGGATTGCAATAAAGGGATGAAAACCCGACCAGCGAACACCTACGAGTGCGCTGAGGGCAGACTCCGGACACGAAAGCCAAGAGCAGGTCACAGCGTTTCTCCGTGACCTTCTCTTTTTCCTTTATGACCTTCGTGTTAACCCCCGGTTCTGTGATTAAATCGCCCGATGGGCCGCATTCGCGTACTCTCCGATAATGTCGCGAACAAGATCGCTGCCGGCGAAGTTGTCGAGCGGCCCTCATCGATAGTCAAAGAGCTTCTCGAGAACTCTTTGGATGCAGGTGCAACCCGCATTCGTATCGAAGTTGAGGCCGGCGGCCGGAAACTGATCGCGATCACCGATAATGGGTGCGGCATGGGACAGGACGATGCCATGCTCGCCTTCGAGCGGCACGCAACCTCGAAGATCCACAATGCAGACGATCTGCTGAATATCGATACGCTTGGATTTCGTGGCGAGGCTTTGCCATCGATTGCATCCGTCTCGAGGCTCGTCCTTGAGACTCGACAACCTGGCGACGTTTCCGGTACGCGTATCGAGATTGCTGGCGGTAAGTTGTTGAAGGTAGACGAAACTGGAGGGCCGACGGGTACGGCGATCAATGTTCGCGATATTTTCTTCAACACCCCGGCGCGCAAGAAATTCCTGAAAGCGGAATCTACTGAGCTCTCTCACATCGCTTCGTTAGTTATGCATTACGCGTTGGCTCATCCTGATAAACACTTCGAGTTGCACTCGGCTACGCACAACATGCTTACGGCGTCGCCAGTTACCACGCATGCCGAGCGGTTGTACCAGATCTTCGGCCGCGACACTCTCGATCAGCTCATTCCCGTGGCGGCGGAGACAGACCTTGAGCGCGCAGGAATTCCCGAGCCTCCTCCCTGGCGTCGCAGGGAGGACTACGAACCGCCAACTCCGGGCAAGGTACGGATGCACGGCTTCGTATCGAAACCTGAGCTGCAAAAGCTAAATCGCAACTCCATCTTCGTGTTCGTGAACCAGCGGCTGGTGCGGGATCGCCTGGTGCAGCATGCGCTGACCGAGGCGTACCGCAACATCATTCCACCAGCAGTTTTTCCGGTGGTGCTGCTGTTTCTGGAGATGCCAGCGACTGAAGTTGACGCCAATGTTCATCCGGCCAAGACCGAGGTGCGCTTCCGCCAGCAGAGTTTGATACATGATTTCGTACGCGATTCAGTGCGTGCCGCGCTTATAAAGGCGCGTCCTGTGCCGCAGTTCACGCGGGAGATTTCTGCTCAGCCTACCGCTTCGGTTGCGCTCTCTCCTGGTGCGTCGCTGCCTGAGGACGCAGAGAACGATGCTGCTGGGTTCGTGCTCACCGCAACTGCGCCTCTGCCGCAAACCACGCCGCTGGCATTTGAAGATGCTTTCCTCGTCGGTGCTTCGGCGCCATCGAATGTTGACATCGCCGCGGTCGCAGCCACAGTTCCAACCTGGGAACAAGTTTCCGGTGCCACTGCTTGCAGCGCGATGGTTGATGACTTGGCCGGACCAGAAGAAGGCATCGCTCCACAACTGGCATCGTTGCGACCGCTTGGTCAGATACGCCAGTCGTTCATTCTGGCAGTCAATCAGGAGGGACTCTGGATCATCGATCAGCATGTGGCGCATGAGCGTGTGCTCTTCGAGCGAGTTCTTAGACAACGGCAGACGGAATCCATTCCTGTGCAGAAGATGCTGATGCCCATTGTGGTACAGCTCACTCCAGGTCAGCAGGCCGTCTTTGCAGAAATTTCTGATGAACTTGGACGCAATGGTTTTGAAGTGGAGTTATTTGGCTCGCGCACGGTTGTGGTGAAAGCTGTTCCAGCGGGTGTCGAGAGCTGCGATATGGAGCAGATGCTGGGCGAGCTTCTCGCAGATTTTGAGCGCGAGCAGCAGACGTTGAACCTCGACGCCATCCGTCACCGCATCGCGGCATCGATTGCGTGTCATGCGGCTATCAAAGTCAACATGCCTCTGGAGCAAAATAAGATGGAATGGCTGCTTCGGGAGCTCGCACACACCGAATGTCCAATGTCCTGTCCGCATGGGCGTCCCGTCGTCCTGCGGTATTCTGTGAAGGACATACAGAGAGCGTTCAAAAGAATTTAATAAACCCTTTTAACCACGGAGGCACAGCGTAACCAGTCTGAGTGCCTTACTTCGTGACCTGCGTCTCTCTGTGGTGAAGTGATTTTTTATGACGGAGCTCGAACTTCAACATCTTCGGCGTGAGAAGTGGCGGTTGGATGGAGAGCCCATCCGCACGCTCGAAGAGGCTCGCGACTTCGTCCACTCAGTTGGAATGTGTCTTATTTATCCTGTGCGTCAGTCAATGCTTTTGCCGACATTGATGGGCGCGACTTTTGGAAATGATCAGAAGCTCCCAACGGGGCGGCAAGTCGCGTTCAACGATCCGCAAGCAGGTAGAGCTGAAGAGTTCCTCCGGCAGCTTCTGAGGAACAAGTGCGCCTTCGAGGCGCGAATTCACGGTGAGACCCTTTTGCTATCGTCAGCTGCGTTTCCCTACTACTACGCTCTTGCCAGCGACCGAAAACCGAAGCAGCCGATACGGAGCAGGATACGAGGTCAGGCGTCGCCACTGACGGAGCATGTCTTCTCCAAACTCGACGCCAACGGTCCGCTCTCGCGAGCGCAACTTCAGGAGCAACTCGGAGGAGCGCTCTCGGAAGCGGCTCTTGATCGCGCGCTGCAGGAGCTGGCTGCGGCTTTGAAGATCACACGCGTCGATCACGATCCAGCCGCTGGAGATAGATGGGATGTGTATTATCGCTGGGCTGCTGACGCTGTGAATGAAGGAGTTCGGATCTCGGACGCAGAAGCACTCTCGGCCCTAATTTCCAAGTATCTCGATTGCACTGTTGCAGCCACACAGGAGGAGATCGAGAGCTTCTTTTCCGCATTTACATCGCGAGCGCGAGTCGCCGAAATCGTAAAAGCTCTTCTGGCGGCGCGCGAATTCTCGTACACTCCCAGTGAGTCTCGAACCTTGATCACCGTAGCTCACAGCCGCTCGGAAATGCCGCGACCGCATCGCGAGCAGAGCACAACCCTCCAGTCTAGGAGACGCAATGGTTGACCCGCCGGAAAGGCGTGGAGTGGTGATCGCCATCGATGGACCTGCCGGAGCAGGGAAGAGCACCCTGGCATCGCGCCTTGCGCGCAAGCTCGGTTATCTCAATATTGAAACCGGTGCCATGTATCGCGCTCTGGCTTTGAAAGCAATCGAAAACGATATTGACGTCGATGACGAAAACGCGCTCGTCGACCTTGCCTTAGGATCCAAGATCACCCTCGAGCCGCAAGTTGATGGCAACAGAGTAAAGCTCGACAACACCGATATCTCTACGCGCATTCGCGAAAAAGACGTCACCGAGGGGGCCTCGCGTGTCTCCGTGCATCCGCGAGTTCGCGAATGGATGGTCAATAAACAACGCGAACTCGGTGCAAAGGGCGGAGTCGTGATGGAAGGACGTGATATCGGTACCGCCGTGTTCCCTAATGCTGAGGTAAAAATATTCCTCGATGCCGCACCCGAAGTGCGCGGCAATCGTCGCTTTCACCAGAATGCTGCGGCTGAGCCGTCAGCAGCACTGCTCGCTGAAATGCGCGCACGCGATGAGCGCGACCGAACGCGATCGGTGTCCCCTCTCGTAGCTGCCAGCGACGCTGTCGTGATCGATTCGACCAATATGGTGCTGGATGAGGTAATTGAACGCGCAGAGCAGATAGTGAGAAAGGCGCTTCAGTCTTCGGCTAGTATGAGAGCCTAGCGTGGGACTCCTTCTGGAGTTACCTCAACCGGTGACCCGATCACCCGATTCGTTCATCCTTTCCGAATCTCAATCGTGCCGTGATCGGTCGTCAGTTGCACTCTCTTCCCGCCCTTGCCCACAGTCCCTTCTGCTACGTGGTCATCACCATTTTTGGTGACATTGAGCGGAAAGTCACTCTCAAGTTCTCCACGGCTGCTGCGCGCTTCTACCGTGAACCCGGCGCTTTCGGGCAGCACGATGTGGATCGCGCCTTGGTGATTGTTCAGGGTGACATCGCCGAACGGAGCTTTGGGGCGAACGTCAATCTCGCCGTGGCTGTTCTCCACCGTTACTGGCCCTGAAATCTCCTCGAGGCGGATATCTTTGGCCTTGGTGCGGACTTCGAAGGGACCACTCACTGAACTTACACGAAGATCGCCCGAATCCATGCTCAGGTCGCCATCGAGTCTCCCGAGTTCCATATCGGTACGCGTGCTGTGGAATTTGACTGATTTTCCTACGTGCGAGAGCTTGGTATCGCCGAAGAACTCGCCTTCGAGCAAGGCTACTCCTGAGATATCGCTGAGCGTAACGTCGTCGGCTCGGCCTTCGATATGCACATCGCCCGTCACTTGGCCGACGTGGACGTTGCCTCGTTGACAGGTGATCTCCACATTTCCCTTAATTTGTTCGGCTTGAATATCACCGTGCGTGGTGCTGATTTTTACGTCGGCATCGCGCTGTGAAACATTTATGTCGCCGCGCCCGGCGTTGACCTGTACCGGAGCCTTACGCGGCGCCCAGATTTCGACGTCAGTGACGATTCGCGGTCCCATCACGAATCCAACCTGCGTGTGGGCCACATGTTCGCCGGAATTGATGCGAAGAATATTTCCATCCACGCTCATTGTGGGCTTCTGCTGATCGTTAAATTTGTTGGCCGATTCATGGGAATCGGCTGCGATGTGGCGGCGGACGATCATCTTCACCGGCGCATCGCCGTTCTCAGCCACATGAACCATTATTGAACCCCGATCGGCGTCAATCTGGACTTTTCCATCCGGCGGCAGCGGTTGCGAGAGTTCCTGAGTAAAGTCGTACTTCTCCCCGAACACGCCGTCCCATCCCGGATTTACATCAATGTTGTCGCCAAACTGCTGCCAGGGGAGGTGCTTGGCAGAGGAGGCAGAGAGCCCAATCACGATGAACAGGATCAGGAGAAACATCGCTCCGCCACCGAGGCGGGGAGCAGGCCCGCCCTGACTGCGCGCAATCGCATATTCAGCAATTCGGATGACTCCGAACAGAATGAGCAGCACCGGCCACCAGGTGGCGAAGAACCATCCCATTCTGGGCCAGCTCACGACATGCATATTCATCAACAGCAGCATGACGCCGACCGCAACGAGGATAATAGGCCCAGCCATCGAGCGAGGACGACGATAGCGGTAATAGCGCGGATCGAAGGGCATCTGCGGGGGACTAGCCACGGTTCACCTCCGAATTAGAGCGATTGCCGGGAATTGTGGGTGGCACTGGTGGAACCTGCATACCCGGCGGGTAATACGGAGATGGTTGAATGTGTCCAGTATCAGGCGCTGAGCGCTGTGCGATCTTTACTAAGCCAATCACGATCAGTAGCACGGGGAAAGTCTGCCGAAAGTAAAACACATGCAGTTGCTGAAGCAAGAAGAGAACGCCTACAGTGATCAACACGGCTGGTCCCATGAGCCATCGCGAAGAGCAGCGCAGACAACGGCACGTGCGGTTGGGAATGTAATCGTCGTAATCGTAGGTTGCCACGATTAATTCCTTCCCTGCGCCACGCCCATGCGACGAACCGCGAGCCAGAGTCCCACTGCGATCAAGACAATTGGCCAGAACTGCGCAGTCCAGCGGAACGACAGCACACCGAGATTGTCGAGCAGCAGCAGCACACCCAGCGCTATGAGAATGATAGCTCCGAGAGGCACAGCCCCAGGACCACTAAGACGTGCTGGTTCTATCGCATCAGCAACGTATGCTTGACTCGATCCGGATGATCCTGTCTGATCCAAGGCCGAAGCGCTTGCCACCGGAGGCGGAGGAATATCTGTTGGATTTCCAGCAGGTGCAATCGGAGCGCCGGCGTGAATCGGCTGAGCGTGAATGGCTGCTGTTCCCAATCCAAAACTGGCCAGCAACGCATTAAGTCCAAGATGATCGGGCAACGGTTGACCGAGCTGGCGAGCCTTGGCCGTAGTGTAAGCGTCGAAGACCATGTAGAAGAGCCACGCCATTACCAACAACCCGAGGAAGTCTGCCTTGTCTGCGAGATGGCACAGCACGGCGAAGATAAAAACGTGTACGAATCCTTTAGCAAACTGACCGTTGTAGAAAGCGCCGACGCCGGGAATGAAACCGAGTACGGCAGCGAGTCCGGGACTGGCAGAGCTTGTAGGCGCTACGTAGACGGCTGTCGGAGCATTCGCTGCCGCGGGAGGAACCGTGCCTTCAAGACGAGCGGCAAGACAATCCTGGCAATAAATCACGCCGCGCACATCGCGCTGGCAATTCTGGCAAAGCGCTTTTCCGCAGGTGCGGCAGTAAGACGTTGCCGGTTGATCGGTGTGGACAGCGCAAGTCATGCCTGTAAGCTCCTCGATTCGTAGCCTTGCTCGAAATCCTGGGAGAGTACGGATACCGCGAAATGCGCGCTGCTGTTTCTGGCTTCGCCGCACGCGTCGAAGCCTGGTTCAGAATTACTGCACAAATTCAATTCGTTTGTACTCCATTTCGCAAGCTGAATTTTTTGTCGGTCCATACTGTAGTAATTCTGCTTGCGTTCCTTGTCTTGTTTGTTTTCCGTCTTGTTGCGGTCAGGCGCAGCTGGACGCCGCTCCGGCTCCTGCTCGGCACTAGTAGCGCGCTTTAGCTCCTGCAGCCGCGATTCGACCTCGTACACCAGCCGAATATTCTCGTAGTACTTCACCATCCGGGCTGTCGCCTCGTAATACTTCATCGTGGCCTGCTCGCGAAGAGCGCTCGGCCGCAGGTCCATGTGCCGCAGATCCCCGAGCTTTACTCCCGCCAGATTCAGCGAAAGCGAAACTGAGAAGAGAGCCATTGCGCCGGTCATGGCCATGCGCGGCTGAGCCACCAGAGCTTTGAATGGCGCGAGAACATCAGCCCACACGATTGAGAGCCGCTGCTTCCATCCCAATTTGGGAGCGGCCGCAACAGCGGCGCTGGTCTGAACCGTTGTGGCGGCAAGAATGTTATGCACCAGATTCGCGGGCGGCTCTACTTCTTCGAGGGTATGCAGCCAGGCCATTCCCGCTTCGGCCTCGCGGAAGAGAGGACCGCAGGTGGGACACTGCTGGCGATGAGCGTCAAAGCGCCGCTGCGCGGCCGGAGTGATGAGTCCGTCCAACGCGTCGGTCAGCATCGAGTCAAACTCGGCACAGCTGAGCCCCGATGGGCTTTGCTTTCTCTCGAATTGGTTCTGGTTTTCCACGTCAAACTGCCTGTCTGTTAATACGCGATAAGAGTCTCGCCAGTTCCGCTCTCCCGCGGTTGATTCGGGACTTTACGGTCCCTTCCGGCACCTTCAGAGCGGCGGCAATTTCCTTATAGTCCATGTCTTGCAAGTCGCGCAGAATCACCGCCTCGCGCAGGTCTGGGGAGACCTTTTGCAGGGCCTGATGCACCATCTTCTGGGTCTCTTTGCTGGCCAGTCGAGCCTGAGGGGATGGACCGTGGTCTTCGACCCGCTCAGCGAGAGTTGGAGCCTCCTCATCGGCTGCCGGAGCTGCGTCGATCGAGTCCGTCATGCGTTCCTGCCGGGTACGGCGGAAGTGGTCGACTAGCATGTTGCGGGTGAGGGTCGTAAGCCAGGTAGTGAACGAGCCTTTATCCGGCTCGAAGCTGCTCATCGTCCGGTATAGCCGGATAAACACCTCTTGCGTAAGGTCTTCTGCATCGCTGGCCGAGCCGGTAAAGCGATAGCAAATATTGTAAATCCGCCGGTTCTGCTGCTTGACGAGCTCCTCCCACGCGCTCGCATCGCCAGCGATGCAGCGTCGGACTAAGGCATTGGTGAGGGCGTTTTCTTCCAACCGGCTAAGGTTTCTTTCGTTTAGAACAGCCTGTTTCGACTGCGGCACAGCAACTGCCACAACTATCCCAGACTTGGGACCGGCAGCAATCTTAGCGGGGGCCGATGCGGCGAAATTCCTTGACGACGGATGACGAATCAGCTTGTGGGCCGCTTCTGATTTTGTCCGGTAACCGGACCGTACCATGCACGCAGGTATCCGTCCCGGCAGCGGACGCTTGGCGATCTGGGCTGAATGTCTCAACTTGCCAACGAGATACGCAGCCTGGCCGGCGAAAGTTCAACAAAATTATGGGAGTTTTCGGATTCTAACAATCGTTGGGACAGAATCGCCGACAGGTTTGCACCGTTCAGCGTACAGCACGGCGAATCTGAGCCGTTCAGCGGGCCTGCTCAACCGCGCGATCAGGAATTAAATTCCACATTCACTGTTTTTTCACTGATCGTGACCATAACAGCGAAAATAACAGCGAAAAAAACAGTGAATTTTTTTTCCCGACACGGAAACCGCGTAAACACTGGCTTTTCGCAACAGGGCAGTGAATTAACAGTGAAACAACAGTGAATTGTCGGTCCGCAGTCCAACGGCCTCTCCGTAGTTTGGTTGCAATCATTGCGGCAGATCGTTCACAACACATAGACTGGCCGACCTCAGCCTCTTCCGCCAAGCTAGACGAATAAAAAGCAAAAGTAAAGTGGAAATTGGAGTGGGAAGCCCACTTGAGCGCGACTGAATCCTCCTCGAATATTTATTCCTTGCTGACTGTCCGAATGCGAACAGCGCGTTCCGCCTTTGGAGCCGAAGCTGCCCCTCTGGCCCGTCACTTCCCGCCAAGTCTCTGAGCCCGAAGCACGTCACCGGCGCGCAAAACGGCCGCACTAATGCACCCATGGATTCTCAAAGGGCGAATCATGAACACTTGGATCCAAGACCTCCGCTACGGCGCCCGCCTCCTGCGCAAGACGCCGGCGTTCACCATTGTGGCGGTGGTCACGCTTTCCGTTGGGATAGGGGCGAACACGGCGATATTCAGCATTGTGGATGCGGTCCTCTTGCAGCCTCTGGCGATACGGCAGCCCCAGAGGGTGATGCTGCTTCAGGAAGCTTGGCAGGGAAGAGAGGGAGGCGGAGTTTCCCGCGGCAACTTTCTCGACATTCATGACCAGAACACGACATTCTCCAGCGTCTCAGCCTCGGCCAGCGGCGCATATAACTTGGCTACGGAAGATGCTCCGGAGCGGATCAACGGCGAAAACGTTTCCGCCGAGTACTTCAGCACCTTTGGAATCGCTCCTCTGCATGGCCGCGTGTTCTCCGAAGCCGAAGATAGTCCAGGCCATGAGAAGGTCGCGGTAATCAGCGAGAGACTTTGGCGCGCTCGCTTCCATCAAGATCTATCGCTGATCGGGAAGCCAATTCGCGTAAACGGCCTTTTGCTCGTGGTGCTCGGGGTCATGCCGGCGAGCTTCGACCCGCTGCTGAGTAAATCGGATATCTGGTTGCCATTCGCTTTCACTGCGCAGCAGCGTTCCGATTATGACAATCACTTTCTCAATGTCTTTGCTCGATTGAAGGAAGGTGTATCGCGGCAACGCGCTCAGGCGGAGTTGGCCATTCTGGCGGCGCGAGAAGCGCAGGATCACCCGATTGACAACAAAGATCGCGGCTTCAGCCTCATGCCTTTGACCGACGTTCTTTTGGGAGACCAGCGCGTAACGCTGTTTACAGTTTTGGGAGCTGTAGCCTTTGTCCTCCTGATCGCTTGCGCCAACATCGCCAATTTGCAATTGGCGCGAGCACGCGCCCGGCAAAAGGAAGTGGCAGTTCGAGTCGCTTTGGGCGCGACTCCGCTGCGGATCGTCCTGCAACTTCTGGCAGAAAACTTCGTGCTCGCCGGAGTCAGTGCCATATTGGGAATCATGCTTGCGAACGGCGGCGTTCGCTGGCTCATTGCACACGCTCCCGGCGGGGTTCCACGGATTGAAGAGGCGCGCGTGGATTTTACGGCGCTGCTCTTTGCCTGCGGCATCGCGGTGCTGTCGAGCGTCGCCTTTGGCATGGCTCCCGCCTTGCGCTCCACGGCCGTGCGATTGACCGAGACCTTCCACCAGAGCTTCTCCCTCTCAACTTCCAGCCGTGACCGCGTCCGCAGTGCACTGGTAGCAGGCGAAGTTGCGCTCGCACTCATGTTGCTGGCGGGCGCGGGCCTGCTGGTTCGCAGCGCGCTCTTGCTGGCAAAAGTTGAACCCGGCTTCGATACCGCGAATTTGATTGTCGGACGCGTGGGGCTGCCGGAGCGCGGCTACAGCAGTCCGTTAATTGCGCGACAGACGTTTGAGAGCATTGTCACCAAAGCGCAGGACCTGCCCGGTGTGAGCTCGGCTGCGGTAGTCTCGCGCGCGCCGCTGGCCGGTGGTGGAAACAGTAATGGGCTGCTCGTAGAAGGCAGACCTTTCGATCCCTCGAATGTGGTCGATGCAGCGCTGCGCGTCGTCTCGCCTGATTATCTGAAGACCGCCCGAGTTCCGCTCAAAATGGGCCGCGGATTCATCCCGGAAGATACTCGCGAGCGTCCGCTGGTTGTGGTTGTGAACGAGACGCTCGCGCGAACCATGTGGCCCAACCAGAATCCCATCGGCAAGCGCTTCGCCTGCTGCGAGAGCGGTCCCAAAGGACGTCTCGATCCCGTGTGGCATGAAGTCGTCGGTATCGTCGGTGATGTGCGGGCCTGGGGATTGGATCGTCAGATTCGTCCCGAATTCTATATGCCGATCGCACAAATGCCTTCCGACGCATGGGATTGGATCGGAAGAACCATGGACATCGTGGTGCGCACCAAGGGTTCGGTGATCGCGGTAAGCGAGTTGCGTTCAGTGGTCTCACAAGTCGCGCCCGGCGTCCCCATCTACGGCGTTTCCACCATGCAGCAGAAGGTTTCCAGCCAGCTGGAGCAGTCCCATTTTGATACCTTCCTCTTGAGCATCTTTGCCGCCACCGCTCTGGTGCTGGCCGCAGTAGGAATTTATGGCGTGCTCTCCTACACCGTAGTGCAGCGCACGAAAGACATTGGCGTACGCATGGCGTTAGGCGCGAGCCGATCCAATATCACTCGCGATGTGCTAGGACATGGAGCGCTACTAACAGGCATTGGCGTAGCAAGTGGCCTGGGGGGCGCCGTTATTGGTGCCCGCCTGATCCGCAGCATCCTCTACGGAGTGCGGCCCACAGATGTGACCACGTTCCTCGTAGTATCGGCAGTGCTGGCGGCAGTAGCGCTCATTGCAAGCTATCTACCGGCGCGCCGCGCCAGTCGGGTGGATCCAATGATCGCACTCAGGTACGAGTAATTCACAAAGCATGCCGAGCGCGAGGTAGAGAGATAGCCATGCTGCGTTTATTCCTATTGTTTTTGAATGCCCGGCAAACGATTGCTCACTCCCGAGTGCAACAAAAGACGTGAGCTGGAGGTATGTTGAGCGGCTCGTAGCTAAGTTCAACCGAGCGGAAGATGCCGGCGAGCGCCGGAGCCAGCAGCGATCGATATTGAAATAACACAAGCTGTCCGCGCCAGGAGAGGACCTGGTGGCATTTGCGCAGGATCGACTCTCTGGTTGTATGGTCCATGTTTGCAAAGGGCAAGCCTGAGATGATGCAGTCCGAAAGGCCGAGCTCAAACCGAGCAAGAATCGTGTCCAGATGAAGAGCGCTGCCTTCCACGACGAATAGGCGGCGATCCTTGATGCTGTTGCGTAGTGCTCGCGCGAACGTGCGATTCATCTCGATCGCGATCAAAACGGCATCGGGACGCATTCGCCGAAGGATTTCCCTGCTAAAGCAGCCCAGGCCGGGCCCGAGCTCCAGGACGATCCGTGCCTGTTGCCAATCTACTCGCGCGAGCATCCGTTTCACCAGAAAACGGGAGCTCGGAACTAGCGACCCTGTCCGTAACGGATGCCGCAGGAAATTACGCGTAAACAGAAACCTGGAGCGAAGTGCGGGGCGTCTCATCTTGGCCTCACGATTGCGGCTATCTGAATACGGCTGTTCCCGAAACGGTCTGCGCATGCGGTGCTGAGCGAAGCCAAGCCGAACTCCGATTGCATGGTCTCATTTGCGGCGAGACACCCGGCAAGTAACTGTGCGTGGATCATCTGCGGTGAAAAAGAGAGCAGATCGGCGAGGTCCGCAGTTTCCTCTTTGGGTTTGACTATGCCGATTCGATACGGGCGAGAATGTGCGTAGCTGTCCAGCCCCTCGCGGTTGTAGGATTCGAGTGGAAACGCTGTAGCTATCGCAAAGGTCGCGCTCGACGACGACTCTGTTCTTGCCCGGAGTGCCGATTCGGAATCGCTGTGCTCGCGCCACGCAAGCCATTGATTCGCGAGGAGCATGGAATCGAGGTCCGTTCGAAAGGGCGTATCTGCCATCAGGGCAATGGCACGACGCATGATCTTGCGCCCGTCAGTGATGAGCTCGGTGTCAGCGCGTCCATAATTTGAGTGCGGAACCGGCAGCAGGTCCGATCCACGCACGTAAGGACTTGTCGCAATCACGAAGAGCTGCTGCAGAGGCTCGTGTGCTGGCTTCGCGCGAGAGCATTCGGAACCAGAGCACACGACAAAATAGCTGGCGACCGGAATGACGTGGCGTAGGCTGGCATCTCCGAACTGCGCTACTCTGTGGGTATCAGGCTTCTGATCGCGGGAGGCAAACCGGGGCATGCGACCCATTACCGGAAGCACGGAGCTCGCATACAGATAATCGAGAAAGCGCGATTTCGGAACGCTGAAATCTCCACGCGCCGCAGCGACTTCCTGATACGTCCCATCCCAGAAGCAGGTCAAACCGATGCGAAGAGGACGGCCGGCAGCTAGTTTGTTGATCGATATGTTTGCTGCCAGGAGGCGACGCAGAGGAGAAAAGTCATTGAAGTTCTCGGTCCCAAACATCGCGAAGCGCAGGCCTGCCAGCTTGCGGGGCTTAACGATGTCGCGGGAACTTTTGAGCGATGCCCAGATATTCACCAGAGATTCAGCCTGCACAACCAGCGCGGCGTGGGATGTTTCCCGATGGTTAGAGGAAAGCGCCTGGGCAAGAATTGCTGCATTGATCGCTCCAACAGAAATACCTGAAAAATCGTGGAAGTCACATCCGCGGTGCACGATCAGGTGATAGGCGGCGCCCGCTTCGAAGGCTCCCTTGATCCCTCCACCGGAGAAGACTAGCGCCCGTCGATCGAGGCTTTCGCAGGGATCCTGCGCTCGTGACACGGCAACTGAAGCGAGCAGGATCGCAGTAACGATGCCAAACCGAAATGTCTTCGAGAGCGCCATTACAGTTTCTATGGCACTTAAATTAGCGGCTCGTACTGATGAAAGCCATGCACGCGCCATCCACCGAAAACTAAATTCATTTCTCCAGCTAACGCCCTGTATAAAAAGCAGTTGGCTTTAGTTATCTCCGGACTTGTGCTGGACCCCATTCATGGCGCTCGTGCTAGACTCCGCCGCCAGGGAGATATCGCGTGGTTTGTACCGCAGTCGCTTTCGGGACATTCGAATTTGATCCGCGCACGGGTGAACTGCGCAAGCGAGGGATCAAGCTAGGGCTTCAGCCGAAGTCCGCTGCGGTTCTGTCTGTGCTGGTGCGCCATCCCCACGAACTAGTTACGCGCGAGCACCTGAGAATAGAAGTGTGGGGACTCGAAACCTTCGTCGATTTCGAAAATGGACTCGGCAATGCCATCTGGAAGCTGCGCCAACACCTCGGCGACAAAGCAGACAATCCGCTTTTTATAGAGAGCATACCGGGGAAGGGCTATCGCTTCATCGCAGACGTACACCCGGTAATTCCAAATCCGAACTCAAGAAAGGTGATTGCGATTCGCCCGTTTGAAGATTTGGATAACAGACAGTCGGATGATTATTTTGTCGCGGGGCTTACTGAAGAGTTAATTACACAACTGGGACGGCTGAATCCGAAGCGCCTTGCGGTGGTGGCATTGCGTAATAAGTCGCTGGAGGAGATCCCTGGTGAGCTCGCAGCCCAATATTATGTTGTAACCGGAGCTGCGCGCCGTGATGGCACCCGGCTGCGTGTGACGGCACATCTGCTCGAAGCAGCAGATCAACGTCAGATCTGGGCCGGCAGCTACGATCGTCCGACAACCGATGTGATTGCCGTGCAGATAGAGCTGGCAGAACAAATCGCCAAGTCGCTCATGGTAGAGCTGTTGCCAGTAAAGAAGGAGCATGGCCGGATTCAGTGGACCGAAAGTCTGGTTGCCTATGAGTTATATCTCCAAGGCCGGTATCACTGGAACAAGCGCGTGCCCAAATCCACCTTCACTGCGATTGAGTATTTTCAAAGAGCGATAGCCGCCGATCCTGAGTACGCGCTAGCACATGTGGGGCTCGCGGACTGCTTTGGCGTGCTTGGCTTTTACGGTGAGCTTGCGCCCGCAGATGCTTTTGGCAGAGCGAAGCAACATGCGTCGAGGGCTCTGGCTCTGGACGACTGCCTGGCCGAGGCTCACAGCTGTCTGGCTTTCTGTCTCCTGCAGTTCGACTGGGATTGGAACGCCGCGCAACACGAACACCTCCAGGCCATACAGCTGAATTCGAACTGCGCTCCCGCCCACCACTGGTACGGCCTGACCTTGACCGAAACGGGCCGATTTTCCGATGCGCTGCGATCACTGATTCGTGCGAAGGAGTTAGACCCATTCAACCCGGCCATTCAGGCCCATATCGGTCGGCTTGCCTACTTCTGCCGCGACTTCGAGCGCTCTCTGAAAGAAGTTGAACGCGCCGTTGAACTTGATCGCAGCTACGTTCCTGGCCGCTACTTTCAGGCGATTGCGATGGTTCAGAAGGGGAACGGCGGAGATGCAATCAATCAATTTGAGGGACTCGTGACCGAGTTTTACGAACATCCGATCCTGGTGAGCGGCTTGGCTTACGCCTATGGAAAAGGAGGAAAGCGCGCCGCGGCATTGAAAGCTATTGACCGGTTACAGGCGTTAGCGCGCAAGATTCGCGTGCCACCATATTTCCTGGCGTTCGCTCACGCTGGGGTCGAAAATTCCGTCGCTGCCCTGGACTATCTGGATCGGGCCAAAGTTGAACGCTTTGCATGGCTGCACTACCTGAAGATGGACCCGGTCTTCGATTTTCTGCGCTCGAATGCCAGATTTGACGAACTGATGTAACCATAAGAAGGTGTTTGCTGCTGGATGACGGCCAAGCCTGGCTGAGATGCCAAGCAGTTTCGTGGTCTCGTCGCTATAAGCCGGCAAGCGCTAATCTCCTCGAAATTCTCGACAGTAATTCGTGTCCCGGTGTTCAGCAGCGGCGAAGCTCTGGCTACGCAGGTGGAAGTAGGATCGGATGAGGGGCTTAAGCATCCGAGGTGGATCATGTGTGACAACCTGGTGAGTCTTCGCAAATTGGACCTCACCCAGGACGTCGGATCATTGTCTCCGGCGAAGATGGCAAGGTAAATTCGGCACTGAGTATCGCTCTGGATTCGCAATAGCTACGTCATCGATTCAGCAACTGCACCCGCCCGCTACTGCGGGCGGTTCTGTACTTCGGCCAGACGGCGGCGAAGATATTGTTGTTCCACCTTGTTCGTTGCTAATTCCAGGGACTTGCTGTAGGCGGAGGCAGACTCTTTCTTGCGTCCTATTCTGCGCAGGATGTCGGCTCGGGCGGCGTGGTAGAGGTAATAGCGGTCTAGCTGGCCGGAAGCCCCGATCTGCTCGATGTGCTTCAGACCCTCTGCCAGGCCGGAGCTCATGGCGATTGCTACTGCGTGATTGAGCGCGATTACGGGTGAGGCGTTGAGCTCCAGCAATTTTTCGTAGAGAGCGGCGATCTGCTGCCAGTCGGTCTCGGATGCGGTTTTGGCTTCGCCGTGCAGGGCTGCGATTGCGGCCTGGATCTGATACGGACCAGGCGGTCCTCGTCTCACTGCTTGTTCAATAAGCGCGAGTCCTTCGGAAATCTTGGTCTGGTCCCAGAGCGTGCGATCTTGTTCCTCGAGCGTTATCAACTCGCCGTTATGAATGCGGGCGGCGCGGCGTGAATCGTGCAGCAGCATGAGGGCTAGCAGGGCTACGTTTTCTGATTCATGGGGCATCAAGTCGCGCAGTACGCGGCCTAAACGGATGGCCTCGGCGCAGAGATCGGTGCGTACGAGTTGATCGCCGGCGGTGGCGACGTAGCCTTCGTTGAAGATTAAGTAGACAACGGTTTGTACTGACGCGAGGCGTTCAGGCAGGCGCTCCGGAGGCGGAACTTCGTAGGGAATGTGGGCTTCCTGGATCTTGCGTTTGGCGCGCACGAGGCGCTGCGCGAGTGTCGGTTCGGGAAGGAGAAAGGCTTTGGCGATTTCAGGAGTGCTGAGGCCGCCGAGCGTTCTGAGCGTGAGGGCAACCTGTCCTTCCTGATTAAGCGCAGGGTGGCAGCAGGTAAAGATCAGGCGCAGCCGGTCGTCGGGTAAATGCATGGCGGTCTCGAGTTCTGGTTCGGTGGCAGGGCGGAATGCTTCAATTTCATAGCGGACAGAATCCTCCTTTTCCCGCTGAGTTCGTTCCCGCCGTCCCTGGTCGATCAGCTTGCGCTGGGCAGTGGTCATGAGCCAGGCGGCTGGATTCGTGGGAATTCCGGTTTTCGGCCACGTCGCCAGTGCGGAGGTGAAGGCTTCCTGCAGTGCGTCTTCGGCGCGGTCGAACGATCCGGCGAGGCGGATCAATGTGGCGATAATTCGGCCCGACTCCTCGCGGAAGACGGACTCGGCAGCCGCCTGGGAGTTCCTTGTCAATGGTGCGCAGCCTGCACCATCAGGTGCGCAGGCTGCTCCAGCAGCGGACGAATCTCGATGCATCCTTCGGCTCCTCCGCATCCAGTCGGGATCTTCTTGGCCCATTCGATAGCTTCGTCCAGGTCCTTGCAGTTGAGGATGTAGTAGCCGGCGAGCTGCTCTTTGGTTTCCGCGAATGGGCCATCTAGAACGATCGATTTGCCGTTTTGCGGCCGGATCGTCGTGGCAGTAGTTGCTGGCCGGAGTGGCTCGGCTCCTTCAAGGATGCCCTTTGCCGCAGCCTCCGCCATTACCCGGCGGTGGCCCTCCGCGATCTGCTGCATGGATTCCGGATAGGCCGGAGCCTGCTCCCTGGAATAAACGAGCAACATGTAGCGCATTCAAAACCCCTCCCTGCTTATACCCTCACTAAAGGCGACGTTCGAGACGCACAATATCGACAGTATCAGCTGCGGTAGCGGGTGGTGAATTTTTGGGTTGTGTTTGGTGTTGCTCTTGCATTTTGCAGCAGTCACGAGCCGCATGCAAAGCAACCGCAACGGCAAAAGCAACACCAAGATCAACCCCAACCCAAACCCCAACACCAAGGCCGAAGGCACCACCCGCTACTGCAGGTGGTTCCGCTCTGGCAGGTTTCGACGGTGACGGGTCACTCTCATCAGGCACAGGCAGAATGCCAGCATGGCTACCAGGGCGAGCGTGCCCCAAAGGAGGAGTCCATGGATTACCTCTGGGGTAGCTGTCGCTGGCTCGCGTGCACCAACCACAGCGTGCACAAACAGCAGCGAGAACACCACGAATGCAAGCGCCGAGAGGATCGAAGGTACTCGAGTGTTCAGAAAGCGATTGAGCATCTACTCGCTATTCTGACGTGAAGTAATCCACCGCAACCGGGGACTCAAATAGGGAATAGTCGCGCGTGACAACGGTGATGCCGCTGTCGGTCACGAAGAAATTGCGCCGGTCCTCTTCGAGGTCGTACCCGATCACGCTGCCCTCGGGAATGTGGACGTCGCGATCGACGATGGCACGGCGGATGCGGCAGTGGCGTCCGATGTTTACGTGGGAAAAGATGATGCAGGATTCGACTTCCGCATAGGAGTTCACGCGCACGTCTGGCGACATAACGCACTTGCGCACGGAAGCGCCGGAGACGATGCATCCGGAAGAAACTACCGAGTCGACGGCCATTCCTGTACGTCCGGGCTCGCTGAAGACAAACTTCGCCGGTGGATATTGACGCTGATGGGTTCGGATCGGCCAGGCCTTGTCGTACAGATTGAAGACAGGTGACACGGCGACAACGTCCATGTTGGCTTCAAAGTATGCGTCGAGCGTGCCTACGTCGCGCCAGTAGAGTGCTTCTTTTTTGTTTTCATCGATGAAGTTGAAGGCATAGACACGGTATTCGTCGAGCAGTTTTGGGAGGATGTCGTGACCAAAGTCGTGGGAAGACTCGGGATCCTCTGCATCTTTGAGCAGTGCCGGCAAAAGGACGTCGGTGTTGAACAGATATACGCCCATCGACCCGGAGCACATGTTCGGATTGAAGGGTGAGCGGAGTTGTGTAGACTTGGGTTTCTCTTCGAAGCCTACGACACGCGACTCGCGGTCAATCTCTACCACTCCGAAGCGTGAGGATTCGCTCGGGTCGATGAGGATTGTCGCCAGCGTAACGTCCGCTCCTGCATCAACATGCTGACGCATCATCAGGTCATAGTTCATCTTGTAGATGTGATCACCTGAGAGGACCAGCACGTACTTGGGCTGCTCGCTTCCGATCGAGTAAATATTCTGATACACGGCATCAGCCGTCCCCATATACCAGTTCTCACTCACCCGTTTCATGGGCGGCAGGATCTCGATGAACTCGCCGAGTTCGCTGGCGACGATCGTGCCCCAGCCTTCGCGGATATGGCGGTTGAGCGACAATGCTTTGTATTGCGTGAGGATGTAAACCTTGCGCAGGTCGGAGTTGATGCAGTTGGAAAGCGTGATGTCGATGATGCGGTAGTTACCGCCGAAGGTCACCGCCGGCTTAGCGCGATCGCGGGTAAGCGGGAAAAGACGTTCCCCCGCGCCTCCGGCCAGTAAGACTCCGAGTGTGTCCTTCATGTGTGCTGCGAATTTCTGAGTGCGACTTACAGATGGGTCCGATGACGACCCGAAAACAAACGATGATAACAGGTAAAAGCAAAACCCGGAGCTTCTGCTCCGGGTTGCTGAATTGACGTAAGGACCTAAAAGGAACTCATGCCGCAGAATCTTTTATGTCTCGTGATTCCGAGAGGCTGATGCGCAAGGACTTCAGGAAGCGGAGATCCTGCGCGTTGATCTGCAGATCTGGAGTTGCCGTTGAAGACTTCGTCGCACGCACGGGTTCTGACGCCGACTCTTCCTCTTCGCGCCGATTAAATCCCACGGTGGCTTCGAGCACCAGGAACACGTCGTAGCCCTCGCCCTTGATCCGGCTAATGACTTGTGCGATCGGTTCCGCTTCGGAAAGAGATTCGTTGATCGCCTCTCCGAGTTCCTTCATGAGTTGTTTCAGCCGCTGGTTCACGACTTTGCTCCCTTACCTTCCTTGAAGAGTAGTCGACAGAGCTACCGCAAAAAAGGGCAGATCAGCTTCAATACGCTCTGTTCTTGGATGCCGGGGGCTGTGGGGATGTTTCGCCAATTTACTCCAAAACCAGCCAAAAACCTATGTGAATTCTGATGTTACTGTGACGGTCTGGCCTGCTCAGACGGTTGGGCCTTCTCCTTCGCGTCCTTTTCCTGAATCTCAGCTCCGGGCATCGCGCTTTTCAGAGGAGCATTGCGCTGCTCTTCAAGTTCTGGATGAGGGAATGCTTTGCGCGGCAGCATCTGCTCGCGCGTGGCAGCGTTATAGACAAAAATAGCTTCGACGGCGGCAGCCTGCGCCAGGTCCTCTTCCTGAAGGCGCTCATAGGTATCCATATTGGAGTGGTGGGTGCGCGATCCGTAATCGAGACGATCCTGAATGAACTGAAAGCCGGGAATGCCGATCGCGTCGAACGCCTCGTGGTCTGTGCCGCCGGTGTTGCGCATGGTGATGGTGGTCACGCCAAGATCCCTGAGCGGCTCCATCCATTGGGCGAAGATCGGAGCGACCGCGGCGTTCTCCTGCAGATAAATACCGCGAATGCGTCCACTCCCGTTATCGAGATTGAAGTATGCAGAGAGCTTCTGATAATCGGGCTTGGTCTCCACCGGTCCGGCCGGCTTGCGGTCGAACTCGGTGAGCTTAAGCTGATCTGGTTGATTCGATCGCGGAATAAATCCAAAGTGGTTCTTTACATAGTTGTAGGAGCCGAATTCGCCTTGTTCTTCCCCCGTCCAAAGGCCGATGCGGATGGTGCGTTTTGGCTTCACTTGCAATGCGTTCAAGATGCGTATCACCTCCATGGCGACTACCGCGCCGGCGCCGTTGTCGGTGGCGCCGGTGGCTGAAGCCCAGGAGTCGAGATGTCCGCCGACCATTACCACTTGATCCTTCAAGTGCGGATCTGTTCCGGGAATCTCGGCAATGGTGTCGAAGCCATGTTCGTGGTCCCCGGTGAATTTAGTGTCAATGTTCATTTCTATGTTCACGGGCACGTGTGCTTTCAGCAGTCGGTAGACGCGTCCGAAGTTCTCAATTGCGATTACTGCGCTCGGGATTAGACTTGCGTGGTCGCGCCGGTAGACAAACCATCCGAAAGTCGAGCCAGTGTCGTCGAAGATCGTTCCGCCGGAGCCGCCGTTATTTCTTCCGTCGCGGCTGGGTACGAGTACCGCCACCGCTTTTTCGTCGGCGAAGAACTTTCCCACCTTTTCGCGAAACTCGAGACGCTTGAGGAACTGCTGAAAGGAATCGCCTTCACGTTTTGCTAATGGGTATTCAGCGAGCTTCCTGAGATCGTCGTCCTCAAGATGACTGAATAAAGCCTTGTCAACGGGCTTTACCTCGCGCATCTCGCCATAGAGAACGATCTTGCCCGCGAGCTTGCCCTTGTACTTGTCGAAGTCCTTCTCGTCTTTGAGGTCTATCCAGATTGCAGGCGCAGTAACTGGGCCATTCGTGGAAGGCGACCAGGGCGACGCTTGTGCGATGAATACCGCGGTGTCAGGCGAAGACATACGGACCCAGGTGTTCAACTGCTGCCATCCCATGCCGAATTCGCCCCAGTCTTCCAGGTGCGCGTTGCTGCAGCCCATCGCGGTGAGTTGATCGCGAGTCCATTCATTGGCGCGCTTCGCGTTGGGAGAGCCGGTGAGGCGCGGGCCGATTCCATCCATCAATCCCGAAGCGTATTCCATGATGTGAGAATGGCCGATGGCCTCATCGCGGATGCGCTGATACATGCTGTAATCGAGATTCTCGCGCTGGGCTTGAACGATCGCCGGCGACGCCGCATTTGGCGCTGAAGTTGCCTTTTTGTCGGCAGGAAAGAGAGAGACGGGGAAACAGAGCAACAAAGCACACGCAAGACGGACGGACTGCATTGAAAGTGATCCTCTTCGAAAATTGCATGCCGCCTGGCAGAAGGTTGTGAGATCAGCAAACCGGAGCTCCATCCCGCTTTGGGACGGAGTTCCGGTCATTGAAAGTGCCTGCTTATGCAGCCTTCTGGCTCGTAATCCGCATGCCGTAGAACGAGCGCCAGACAAAGTACATCGAAATCGCGAAGAACAGAACTGCCAACTCGTTGGTGAGGCGCGCCCCGCGCTCAGTTGTGAGATGGACGGCCAACTCAACTGCCAGCAATCCGAAGAGCGTGGTGAACTTGATGATTGGGTTCATGGCCACAGAGGAAGTGTCCTTGAACGGATCTCCTACCGTGTCGCCCACGACCGTGGCATCGTGCAACGCAGTACCTTTTTGCTTCAGCTCGGTTTCAACGATCTTCTTCGCGTTGTCCCACGCTCCGCCCGCGTTGGCCATGAAGATTGCCTGGTAAAGACCGAACACAGCAATCGAGATGAGGTAGCCGATAAAGAAGAAGGGCTCGACGAATGCGAAGGCCAGCGTAACAAAGAAAACCGCGAGGAATATGTTGAACATACCTTTCTGCGCGTACTGCGTGCAGATCTGGACTACTTTTTTGCTATCGGAAACAGAAGCCTTTTCAACGCCCTCAAGACGAATATTTGCCTTGATGAACTCCACGGCCCGATAGGCTCCGGTGGTTACGGCCTGAGTGGAAGCGCCGGTAAACCAGTAAATAATGGCGCCGCCGGAGATCAGTCCCAACACAAATGGAGCATGTAGAAGGGAGAGATTGGCGAGATTCACGCGCAGGCCATTGGTCAACGCCATAATGATCGAGAAGATCATCGTTGTGGCTCCGACTACCGCGGTTCCGATCAGCACAGGCTTCGCGGTCGCTTTGAACGTATTCCCGGCTCCATCGTTTTCTTCCAGAAGATCCTTCGCCCGCTGGAAGTTGACCGTGCCTTTGTACTCACGCTGGATCTCCGCTACCGGAACATGCTCGATCAGCGAGAGTTCATAGACGGACTGGGCGTTATCCGTGACCGGTCCATACGAGTCGACCGCGATGGTCACAGGGCCCATGCCGAGGAAACCGAATGCAACCAGACCAAATGCGAAAACCGCAGGCGCCAGCATGAGGTCGGAGCTCAGTCCCTGGGTGAAGTAGTAGCCCAGCCCCATCAAAGAGACCATCGTGAGTCCCAACCAGTACGCCGAGAAATTGCCGGCAACTAATCCGGAGAGGATGTTCAGAGAAGCTCCACCCTCGCGCGACGAGGTCACGATTTCCTTGGTGTGGCGCGATTCGGTCGAGGTGAACACTTTGACCAATTCGGGAATTACTGCGCCGGCGAGAGTTCCGCAGGAGATGATGAGTGACAGCCTCCACCACAGTGTATTGTTGCCCTGCACCACGGGGATCATGAGCTTGGAGATGATGAACGTAGCAACGATCGAGAAAATCGAAGTGATCCAAACCAGCCATGTAAGGGGCGTCTCGAAATTCATGTGATCGCGGTTGGCGAAACGTGCCTTGGCGATACCGTCATTAACGAAATAGGAGACGGCGCTGGTCACCAACATCATGATGCGCATAACGAAGATCCACACCAGCAGTTGTACCTGCACCGTGGGACTCGGCACGCCGAGCAGGATGAACGTGATGAGCGCTACACCGGTTACGCCATAAGTTTCAAAACCGTCGGCGCTCGGTCCGACGGAGTCGCCGGCATTGTCGCCAGTGCAGTCGGCAATTACACCGGGGTTACGCGCATCGTCTTCCTTGATCTTGAAGACGATCTTCATCAGGTCGGAACCAATGTCCGCGATCTTGGTGAAGATGCCGCCCGCAATTCGCAGCGCTGCCGCTCCGAGCGATTCACCGATGGCGAATCCGATAAAGCATGGGCCCGCGTAGTCGCCAGGCACAAAGAGCAGAATGAAGAGCATGATGAGCAGCTCAACGCTCACCAGGAGCATGCCGATGCTCATGCCGGCTTTGAGCGGAATCGCATACAGCGGGAAGGGCTTGCCGCCGAGTCCGGCGAAGGCAGTGCGGGAGTTGGCGAAAGTATTTACGCGGATACCGAACCAGGCCACGCCATAGCTGCCGAGAATGCCGACAATGCTGAAAGCAAGGATCATCGCCAAGGTGAAGGCAACTGGATGTCCCGGAATCGGCGCCAGGACGCCAAAGTAGAGCGCCATGATGACGGCAATAAAGATCCAGAGCACGGCGAGAAACTTGCCTTGTGTGACCAGATACGTCTTGCAGGTCTCATAAATCAGTTCGGAGATTTCGCGCATCGAGCTGTGCACCGGAAGGTTCTTGAGCTGAAGGTAGATCGCGAGTCCGAACAGCAGGCCGAAGACACAGAAGATGAGTCCAACCAGCAGTAGGGCGTGGCCGTTCATGCCCAAGAAGTCGACGCTGGAAAGATCGGGAAGCTTAAGATTCGCCTCGCCTCCAGTCTCAGCAGCGGGTTGAGCCAAGGCCTTTGGTCCTTGCAGCAGAAGCAACATCAGCAGAGCAGACGCGGTTCCAAGCCCACGACGCAGGAGCTTGGCAATCTGGGTGAGTCGACGCAACGGGGCCATCGCACAAGCCACGGCTTGCGAGGTCAGCATAAAAATTCCTCCAGAACAAACTTTAGAGTTCAGTTTTCGAGTTGAAGGGATCAATTCACTCTCATCGCCCGAACATGGACGACGTCGCAGTCCCGGAACCCGCGCTTCCACTCGAATGATGTTCTGAAGCTTGGCCGCGTCTCCCGTTCCATCCGCCAACCGGATAGAACATTGCACCCCAGCAGCCGCAACAGCGGCGCCTGCTGGGTACCCCGTACCCAGGGTGGGACTACTTTTTGCACTCTTCCCGGAAGCACAGATACTTTTACCCGGGCGAGGCAAACTCTTGTTTATAACATGCTGCAAAAATTAGGGTCAAACGAGGAACGCGCTAGAATCGCGAGATCATTCCCCATGCAGCTGCCCGAAATCGCGAAACTTCAGGATGACTTCACCACACGTTGGCATTCGGATCCGAATGTCGGAGCAGGAAGCGGGCTCGAGGCTCTGGTGATCGAGCAACACCGTCAGAATTTCGCCTTGTGGCACCAGGAAGACCACGCTCGCGCGCCGCGGGCCTCGTCCGACGAAATCGCGCAGACCAAACGCGCGATCGATGGGCTGAACCAGGTGCGCAATGATTTGGTTGAAGCTATCGATAGGGAACTGCTGCAACAGCTGGAGACAGCACGCGTGAAGCTTGCGGGTGAACTTCATTCTGAGACGCCGGGCATGATCGTCGACCGTCTATCGATTCTGTCACTGAAGATCTTTCACACGCGCGAGCAAATGCAACGCACTGATGTTGAGCGGGCGCACGTTGAGCGCAACCGTGAACGGCTTGAAGTACTTCTTCGGCAGAGGCAGGACCTCGCCGAATGTCTGGCGGCCTTGTGGCGCGATGTTCAACGCGGACGACGTCACTTCAAGCTCTATCGGCAGCTCAAGATGTACAACGACCCTGAGCTGAATCCTGCGATTTATGGGGCCTCGCCACATTGAGTGCCGTGACGGGCGGCTTGTTCGCGAACTTGATAAGTCAGGAAATCCATCCGCTCAGTACTGACAAAGGTCCGTTGGGACTCTCCTGAACGTCATTCGGCAACTCACGTTTGACGGAATTTCATCTGCAATTTACAGTCATGATATTGAAAATGAATTTCAATTTCATTTTCAATTAGGGAGCTCTGATCGTGAGTGAATCTCGCAAAAGGTTTTTTCGCGCAGTTCTGTTATTGAGCCTCCTATTTATCTCCTGCATGGCGTTCGCGCAGGACGGATATTTCGTCACCTATTCCCACCAGATGGAAGAGCCCGGAAATCTGGAAATGGGATTGAAGTCAGTGACCGCCTCGCCTAAAGGCGGGAACGCTTTTCTCGCGAATGCCTTGGAGTTCGAATATGGGGTAAAGGCATGGTGGACCTCGGAGCTTTACCTCGATTCGCAATCCACTTCAGGAGAGAGTTCGGTATTCACTGGATTCCGTTGGGAAAACCGCTTTCGGCCCTTGCTGCGCGAGCATTGGATCAATCCAGTTCTCTACTTTGAATTCGAGAACATCAACTCTGCTGACAAATCACTGCTTGAAGTGGTCGGTCACGATACGCGCGAAGAATTCCTCGAACGACATGATCGCCACGAAAAGAAAAGGGAAGCGGAACTCAAGCTGATCTTGTCGAGCAACTTCAAAGGATGGAACCTTTCCGAGAACGTGATCGCGGAGAAGAACCTCGTGGGCGAACCGTGGGAGTTCGGTTATGCCCTGGGCGTGAGTCGTCCGCTTGCGCTGGTTGCCGGAGCTAAGCCGTGTGTCCTCTGCCGAGAGAACCTATCTGCCGGAGCAGAGATGTATGGCGGACTAGGCGAGCGCTACAGCTTTGGGCTTCGCGATACCTCGCATTACCTGGCCCCAGTTGTGCAGTGGCGCATTCCCGGAGGCACAACCTTTAAGTTCTCGCCCGGCTTCGGTCTGAACGACAATAGCCAGCGATTTCTCTTTCGCTTTGGCGTTGCGTATGAGATCGATCAGATCGCTTCGAGATTGCGAGGCAACTAATGCATGGATGGCGACATACCTTACTCAGCCTCTGCATCGCCATGCCTGCAATCGCGATCTCGATCGAAACTGGGCACGGTCGCTGGCTGCTGAAGGTGCCAGAAGCTGCGCGCGTGCGCCCCAATCCTATGGCGAAGGATTCCAGCGCGGTTGCTGTAGGAGCCAAACTCTTCCAGCAAAACTGCGCGAGTTGTCATGGAAAGCAGGCTGAGGGAAATGCGAAGCACCCCGATCTGCATTCCGATCGCATTCGCAACGCAACGCCGGGCGAGTTGGAATGGTTGTTAAAGAATGGAAGCCTGAAGAACGGAATGCCTTCGTGGAGCCGATTGCCCGAGCCGCAGCGCTGGCAGTTAGTGAGCTTTCTCAAGTCCCTGGACTAGCTTGAAATACCGATCTGTGCGAGCAACGTCCCTGCCTATTTGCTTTTTTAAAGCGTCCGCGTTTGTCCACTTGATTTCGGGTCGAAGCCATTTCAGGAAAGTGACCTCAACTTCAGTTTGCTCGTTGAGGGAGATGGGATGAAAGTTCAGAAGGTGCGTTTCGATTGCGAACGATTGGCCATCGAAGGTCGGGCGATTTCCAACATTTGTCACCGATTCGAAGCGCTCGTCCGCAACTCGTGTACACGTGACGTACACCCCGTTCTTTGGGACCAATTCGTCGTAAGGACCCAAGTTGATGGTCGGCACCGTATAACGCGTGCCGTAACCCCGTCCTTTTGCGGGGGTGCCGACGATGGAGAACGGGCGGTCGAGCAAGTGTCGCGCTCGCGTGACGTTGCCCTCCACGAGCAGTTGACGTATGCGGCTGCTCGAGACGGTTTCGTTTCGCCAGCGCATCTCGGGATAAACGGTCACATCGAACCCAAGTTCTTTCCCCAGCTCTCTTAGCTTCGCGCAGTCGCCCTCCGCGCGATGCCCAAAATGGAAACTCGTACCTTCATGCACCTCTTTTGCGTGAAGATGCTCAACAATGATCTGTTGCGCGAACTCCCATGGGGACATTACAGAAAGCTCTTGAGTGAAGTTCAGAACAAGCGTGGCGTCAATCGGGGTTTCCCCGAGTCTCGCGACTTTCTGCGGCAACGGCGATATCAGCGCGGGAGCGCTCTGTGGCCGAAGCACGCGCAGGGGATGAGGATCGAATGTGACTGCAAGTGAATGAGCCCCGAGCTGTCGAGCTCGTTCAGCGACTGTGGATATTACATGCCGATGCGCGCGGTGCAAACCGTCGAAATTGCCTATGCTGATGACGGTCGCCTGCCAGTCGGAAGGGATTTCATCGAGACTGCGGAAGACGCGCATCAGATCTCGAACTCCAGCTTCATGCCGTCGTACGCGAGGCGGACGTTTGACGGCAGATGGCGATTCGTCTCCTCATGCGCAAGATCATGGGACATATGCACAAAGAAGGCTCGACGTGGCTTCAGTCGTTCCACAATCTTGACGGATTCATCGAGTGAAGAGTGCGTTGGATGTGGCCGCCGTCGCAACGCGTCGAGAAACAGGACATCCAAATTCTGGAGCACCTGCATGGTTGGCTCCGGAATAGAACTGAAGTCTGTGAGATAAGCTGCTGTTCCAAAACGGAATGCCGTAATTTCACTATCGCCGTGCAGGACTCTTAGCGGCTGAAACTTCGCGCCAAAGAGTTCCAACGTCCCATTCAGCCGCTGCAGAGCTACTTGCGGACGCGTGGAATAAGTCGATTCAGGATCGAATGCATACGCAAACATCCGTTCGATGATGTTGGCGGTTGGCTCGTCCGCGTAGAGGGGGAGCTTCTGCTCGCGCTTGAACGTAAGAGGACGAAGGTCATCGAGTCCGAGGATATGATCGGCATGACCGTGGGTGTAAAGAACGGCGTCGATGCGCCGGATATTTTCTCGGAGAGCCTGCTGGCGAAAATCTGGCGTTGAATCGATGAGAACGAAGCGCTGGTTATATCCGATCAGGATAGACGGCCGTGTGCGGCGATCGTGCGCGTCACTTGAAGTGCAAACCTGGCAGTCACAACCGATGGTCGGTACGCCCATCGAAGTACCGCTGCCCAAAACGGTAATCGTTGCCTTCATTTCGCGGCGGGCTTGTTGCTTCCGGGAGCGGGTGCGCGCGTTATTGCATTTGTGATCTCGAGGAATGCCATGCGCAGCTCGAAAAGGACGTTCTGCAGGATATTTTCTTCTGCGGGAGTCAGGTTACCCTTTGTTTTGTCCTTCAATACCCCAAGAGTATCAATCGTTTGACGCGCGGCAATGATATCTGGCCGCGGCGTCTCGCCTTCGGGATGCATGACGCCTATTTGGAAGAGCGCACTTATGTACAGCGACTGCACGAGACGGTCGAAAGTCATCTCAAAGTCTTCGGCTTTGCCGTGACCGCCAGCCGCGAGCATGTTGTCGAGCTTCTTGCCCGAAGCCCTATACTCTTTATGCTGCGCTTCCTGTTCCGCGTGTGAGGGTGGATCCGGCGGATGATCGTTCTCCATCGTTCCTGTCTGCACAGCTGATGATGATGAAGACGAGCCTTCCTCGCGCAGATCAGTGCGAAGCTCGCCTTCATCCGTGAATTTGCGACGATCGCTAACTACAAAATCCGGTTTCTTTTCAGCCATAGGGTTCTAAGAAGCTACCGAAAATGGAATTTCGGAAGGTCTCGCTTCTCCTCCCGCATAAGTAATCTTTGCTCCGCGTTCGAGCGCTTCGCGCCTGATATAGCCGAGAGCTATCGAGCGGTCACCGTTGTTCGTTGGGATGCGACTGATGCTCGTAAGCTCGCCTACTTCTTTTCCATCAGCCTCGAGTTTGGTGCCTCGTCCGGGCAATTCACCTTCGAGCACGAATCCCTGAAATTTGCGATGCACATTCCCGCGCGAACGGATGCGCTCGACGATCTCCTGTCCGATGTAGCAACCTTTGCTGAAGTTAAGCGCGTGTGTCTGATCAGTTTCCTGCGGCAAGTCGCGATCCCGTATATCAGTTCCATACTTGGGAAAGCCGATCATCACGCGGAATTTCTCTAAAGCGTCAGTACCGACTAGTATGGCGCCAGCTTGGATAAGAGACTTCCAGAGCTGCGTTATCGCGGACTGTGAAACCCAGATTTCGTAGGTACGAAATTCCGGAGTCGCCATGCGCGTAAGCGACAGCTCAATGCCGCCCAATGTAAGGTCGGCTACCTGCATTGGCTCGAGCCCTGGGTCATCGATCCCGGCTCGTTTTAAGATTTCGCCTGCCTGAGACCCCTGGATACCAACAGCAGTCAGAGAGTCGCTCTTATCTGTTACTTCAACATCGTCCATGATGATGTAGTGCTCGAATAGTTTCAGCAGGCTCTCAAGTTGAAAGCGTTCAGTGTCGATCAGGAAATAGCGGCCACGGTTATACGCATATAGGTCCCCAAGGATTCGTCCCTGAGGATTCAGAACAAAACTGTAGTTCCCTCGGTTAAGTGGAAGGTCTTTCACGTTGTTCGTGACTATCCCATTCAACCAGCGCACACGATCTTCACCGGAGATTGCGACCTTCGCGCGCCAGCCTAAATCGTAGAGCGCGCACCCGGAGCTAAGCTCACGAAATTCGCTCGCAACATCATTGAAAGCTGATGCAGTTTCTACGCCGCTGTATTCGCTCATACGCGCGCCGGAGGCGACGAGTGCGTCATAGAGAGCAGTTTTGTACATAGCCGAACCTTTGATTATAGCGGTCTGCTATGTTTTCTATCGTGAACCAAACACCGACCAGGCGCATCGCCGTCGTTCCCGGTGACGGCATCGGGAAGGAAGTAATTGCACAGGCTGTGAACGTAGTGAAGGCCAGCATGGCTAAAGTTGAATTTGTCGAGTTCGACTGGTCTGCCGATCGCTATTTGAAAGATGGAACCACTATTCCGGCGGACGGCTTCGCGATGCTGGCTCGCGATTTCGATGCCATTCTGGTCGGCGCATTCGGCGATCCGCGAGTACCTTCCAACATTCATGCTAGAGACATTCTCCTTGGCATGCGTTTCAAAATGGACCTCTACGCGAACGTCCGTCCGGTGAAGTGCCTGGATGACTCCCTCTGCCCGCTGAAGAATGCAACCGCAGCCAGGATCGATTTCGTGGTCGTACGTGAGAATACGGAGGGTCCTTACGTAGATGTTGGAGGAATCTTTAAGCAGGGAACTCCCGACGAGATCGCGGTTCAAGAAGACGTTAATAGTCGCAAGGGTGTGGAACGTGTGATCCGTTATGCCTTCGAGCACGCGCGCAGAAGCGGCCGCAAGAAAGTCCTGATGACGGACAAGTCAAACGTGATGACCTATGCGCACGGTCTTTGGCAGCGAGTCTTCAAGGAAGTCTCAGCAGAATATACCGATCTACAGCCGTCCCACATGTACGTGGATGCGCTCTGCATGCACATGGTTCGTGATCCCAGCCAGTTTGATGTGATCGTCACGAACAACATGTTTGGCGACATCATTACGGATCTGGCCGCAGCTCTTCAGGGAGGACTTGGCATGGCGGCGAGCGGGAACATACATCCCGGTAAGACGTCGATGTTCGAGCCAGTGCATGGATCGGCACCGCCTTTTGCTGGGAAGGACATCGCGAATCCAATGGGGGCGATCTTAACTGCAGCGATGATGCTCGATCATTTGGGATTTGCGGCCGAATCCAGCCGGATCAATCAAGCTGTGCTGGCGGCTGTGCGCCAGAAGAAAACTACGCAAGATATTGGCGGAACGCTGGGAACTTCCGAGTGCGGCGATTGGATCGCAGCAAAAGTGGTGAGCTAATTCCACATCGCCTGAAGTCTTCTCAAAGCCCGGTAAGCTAAGACATATTGACCGTTCAGCTGCAGCGCGCGCAGATAGTGTTCACGAGCCTTTCCCCACTCACGCTTCTGCTCGTACACGCGGCCGAGATTGAAATGTGGGAAGCAATAGGATTCATAGCGTGCCGCAGCCAGAGCCTTTTTGAACCAGGGAATGGCTGCATCCCACTGACCTTGTTCGATCAAGTAAGCTCCGATGTCGTTATAGGGGTTCCCGAAATCCGGATCGATTTTGATCGCTTGCCTGCAATCCGCAATCGCCTGCAGATAATTCGACTGGAACGAGTGTGCCCATCCGCGAAACGTATATGCCTCGGCGGTAGGGAAGGCATCAATAGAGTGCGAGTAAAGCTCGATGGCCTCCTCGTACTCTCCCTTTTGCTGGTGCTCGTAAGCGCGCCGGAGGTACTCAACAGCCCTTTGCCGAAGTTCGCTGCTCTCTGCCATAGGTTACAGATCGGATCGCATTACTAGCGACGCGGTGCTGCTTGCCATTATTATCCAACTAATCTCATGTTTGCCGTATCCGGAGTTGATCGACCTGAACAGACCAAGCGAATGCAATCCCGTTCTGCGCGCTGTGCACTGCTTTTGCTGCTCTGCTGCTCGATTTTTGCTGCTGTTAATGAGGCTGCGGGACAGCGGGTGCCCGCCGAGAGACCCGGCACAGCATCTCCATCCCAGCACGGAAAAGGAGATATTGGAATCCAGGTACAGCCAGCCTCTCCGCCCGCAGAGCGCAAGATCACTCCAGAGGAAGCCCGGGAGCTCTTCTCCTCTATCGATGAAACGCTTAGCTGGCTGAGCAAAGACACCGGTTACGCCATCAAGCAAAAAGTCAAAGGTGAGCTTGCGAGTCGAGAGCAGGTGGCGAAGTACGTTGATGATCGGCTGAATGATGATGAGGATGCCAAACGCCTCGAGCGTTCGGAGATTGTGCTCAAGAAGTTCGGACTGTTGCCTCGGGATTTCGATCTGCATGCATTTCTCATTCAACTCCTGCAGGAGCAGGTCGCCGGCTACTACGACGTGAAGACGAAGAACATGTATTTGCTCGATTGGCTCTCGGCCGATTCGCAGAAGCCCGTCTTAGCTCATGAACTCACGCACGCACTCCAGGATCAGAACTTCGACTTAAAAACATGGGAGACCCCGAAAGCCGCTAAGCGCAGCGACAAGGACGAATTCACCTTCGATGAAGACGAAGCGGCAACTGCCCGGAGCGCCGTTGCGGAAGGTCAGGGAATGGTGACGCTCGTCGATTTCATGCTGCGAGGCACCGGACACACCTTGGCCGATGCTCCCCAAGTCGCCGGCATGATGCGCTCATCGATGACCGGGAACAGTGGATTCCCATTGCTTGAAAAAGCCCCGCTCATGATTCGCGAATCACTTGTGTTTCCTTATGGCGATGGTCTCGCTTTCGAAGCAGCGCTGCTGGAAAAAGGAAAGGATACGGCGTTCTCTGGGGCCTTCCGTCGTCCGCCGCAGAATACTCACGAGATACTCAACGTCGGCTCGTACCTAAGAGCTACGCCTGCGAAATGGCTGGTCTTACCTGATCTCCGCAATGAACTTGGCTCCGCGTATGAGAAGTATGACGAAGGATCGATCGGTCAACTCGACACCCGCATCCTCGTTCAGCAATATGCCGACAAAGAAATCGCCGCCAAGATGGCTGAGGCGTGGAGGGGCGGCGCTTATTACGCCGCCGGGAACAAAGACTCGAAGGCCAAGGGAACTACTCGCATAGGATTGATCTACTTGTCGCGCTGGGATACAGAGGATGCTGCCGATCAGTTCGCGAAGATCTACGCGGACTATGTGCCGAAGCGTTATGCGAAGGCAACCCCGATCGCTGTGAAAGACGTTAAGTGTGGCCCACCAGAGAGTTGCGATGCTAAGAGCGTCCGCGCCTATACCACGGATGAAGGCGAGGTTTGGATTCAGCGAGTCGAAGGCGCCGGTGTCTTGATCAGCGAAGGATTTGACGTTACGACCGCGTCGAAGCTACGCGCCCAGATTTTGTCTGCAAATCCCGCGAGAGTTGTCCAGGTGCAAATGCATTCCTTGATGTCTCCTTTGCGCACATCGGCGGCCATTCAGGAAGCAGTGGGACGATGGCTCACTGAGACAGTCAGCGAAGCACTTCAAGACTCACCGCGAAGCATGAAATAGGCAGGCACAGACGGCGCTCGCCTCGGTGCTCGGAGTGGGAAACAGCCGCTCCCTCTGCTTCTGTATAATTTTTCTTACTTCACCCATCCTCACCGGAGTCGTGCAATTGCAAGAAGCTGAAATAGGAATCATCGGAGGGAGTGGACTGTATGCGATGCCTGGTCTCTCCGATGTTCATGAAGAGAAGCTGGAAACCCCTTTTGGATCACCGTCAGATGCTTATGTACTCGGCGCTCTCGAGGGCCGAAAGGTAGCCTTTTTAGCCCGTCATGGACGAGGCCATCGCCTCCTGCCGACCGAATTAAATTTTCGAGCAAACATTTATGGCATGAAGCAACTGGGAGTGGAGCGCATTATCTCCGTCTCGGCCGTCGGTTCACTGAAAGAAGAACACAAGCCAATGGATTTCCTGATTCCAGATCAGTTTGTGGACCGCACGCGCCAGCGGGTATCGACATTCTTCGGCGAAGGCTTAGTTGCCCATGTTGCGCTTGCCGATCCAGTCTGCGCAGAAGTTGCGAAGAGCGCTGCGAATGCATGCAAAAAGGCCGGGGTTACCGGCAAGACTGGCGGAACGTATATCTGCATTGAGGGTCCGCAGTTCTCGACTCGTGCCGAATCCAATGTTTATCGAAATTGGGGAATGGATGTAATCGGCATGACCAACCTCCAGGAAGCCAAGCTCGCGCGCGAAGCGGAGATTTGTTATGCCACCCTCGCAATGGTCACTGACTATGACTGCTGGCATCCTGATCACGACGCTGTCACAGTCGAGACCGTAATCTCCTATCTGAACAAAAACGCCGAGAACGCTTGCAAGGTGGTAAGGCACACGGTCGCCGACATGCCAAAAACACGTAAGTGCAAATGCGGGTTGGCCCTTGAATATGCGATTCTCACGGACCGATCGAAGATTCCTCCCGAAACCCGGCGTAAGCTGAGCCTGCTGCTGGACAGGTATCTAAGGACGCAGGAGGCGAGGGCCTGATGTCGATCGTAGTCGTAGGCTCGGTAGCATATGACGGCATCAAAAGTCCTTCCGGCTCCGTAGATCGTTGTCTCGGAGGCGCGGCTACATACTTCTCTCTCGCGGCAAGCTACTTCACACAAGTGCGCGTCGTGGCCGTCGTCGGCCAAGACTTCAGCAAGCAAGATGAAGACGTGTTGCGCGCACGCAAAGTCGATACTCGTGGAATTGAGCACACCAAAGGGAAAAGCTTCTTCTGGCGCGGCGAGTATGGAGAGAACCTCAACGAGGCGAAAACGCTCGAGACCCAGCTAAACGTCTTTCAGAGCTTCGACCCGCAAGTTCCCGCTGAATATTTGGACTCCCAGTACCTGTTTCTCGCCAACATTGATCCCGTCCTGCAAGGCAATGTCCGTCGCCAGATGGATGGGCGTGTGAAGCTCGTCGGCGGCGATACGATGAATTATTGGATCACCGATCCCAACCATCGCAAGAACCTGCTCGAGACCTTGAAACGCGTGGACGTTCTGCTGATCAACGATATGGAGGCCAAACTCCTTGCACAGGAAACGAGCGTTCCTCGAGCAGTCCAGAAAGTACTGCGAATGGGGCCGCGCGCCCTGGTCATCAAGCATGGAGAATATGGCGCCACGGTGTTTTTCAAAGAAGGTGAATTCGGCGGTGGACGGCATCCCTTTCGCGCTCCCGCGCTGCCAATGGAGGAGGTTCGCGATCCTACTGGTGCAGGCGACTCCTTCGCCGGGGGGTTCATGGGATATGTCGCCTCGCAGAAGAAGCTGGATCGGGAAACCTTCAAGCGTGCAATGTTTTACGGTGGCGTAATGGGCTCTTTTGCTGTCGAACGTTTCGGCACGGAGCGTCTGCAGTCACTCACACGCGAGGAGATCGATGCCCGCTACCAGGTCTTCCGTGAACTCACGCATATCGGGTAAGTCCGCCGGTTTCGCGACAGCGACGGCAGCGCCAGACGTCCAACTGAACTCGCATTTGCGTGCTGAGGCAAGGGAATATTGGGCCGTTACGATTTTGCTCAGTCTGCTTGGGACGGTAGCCCTTTTTTTCTTCTATTCCCGAAATGAGATTCTTCTTTCCGGAGACGCTGTTGCACACATCAGCATAGCGCGCCGCGTTTTCGATTCGCGAACTCCCGGGCCGCTGCAGCTGGGCTCCGTGTGGCTCCCACTTCCGCACCTTTTGACGATTCCCTTCATTCTGAGCAAATCGATGTGGCAGTCGGGAATTGGTGGTTCCATCGTTTCAGTATTGTCATACGTTTTTGCCGGAATCGGACTTTTCCGGCTGCTCTACCGTCGCTCGCGGGTTGCTGCTTGGATTGCGACTGCCTTGTTTGCCGCGAATCCTAACGTTCTTTATGTACAGAGCACAGCTCTGAACGAGCCACTCTATCTGGCATGTTTCATCTGGGCTGTTGTCTTTTTCGTAGAGGCTTCCCAGAGTCTCAGAGGAAACGAGCGAATCACCGGACGCTTCTTGGAAAAAGGCGCTATGGCGCTGACGGCGGCAAACTTTACACGATATGACGGCTGGTTTCTCGCCTGCGTCTGTTGGGTCGCATTCCTGATTAAGTTCCTAGCAGAATTGCGAGTAAGCCCGCGAACGCTGATTGAATTACGTAGAACCGTATTCAAGCCCTTGCTGCTCACGGCACTAGGTCCAACTCTCTGGATGGCCTACAACCTTGGCGTGTATATGAATCCATTGGATTTCGCCAATGGTCCGTACTCAGCGAAGGCGATTGCAGGGCGGACGACGCAGCAAGGATCGCCTTCGTACCCCGGGCAGGATCATCTCTTTACCGCTGCTGTTTACTTCGTGAAGGCAGCCCAGTTCAGTGTTGGAGAACATGAAACAGGTAGGATCCTGCTGTTTATCGCGGCTCTTGGCAGTGCGGCGTTCGCGTTACGCCGAGACTGGTTGCCGATCGCGCTGCTGTGGTCGCCCCTTGTTTTTTACTCGCTCTCAATCGCATACGGATCAGTTCCCATTTTTGTGCCGGTGTGGTGGCCTTTTTCCTACTACAACGTGCGGTACGGACTGGAGTTGCTTCCGGCGATTGCGGCTGGAGTTGGGCTTGCGATTGCTGTAATCAGGGAGAGTTGGGAGAGAGAATTGGTACCACGTCTTTCCACACTAGTGATTTTGTTGATTGGCGTATTTACGTATTCCCAATCATGGAAAGCAACTCCAGTCTGCCTGCGCGAAGTGCATGCGAATGGGAGTGGGCGCATGGAGCTCGATCATCGGCTTGCGAAAATTTTGAGCTCGTTGCCGCAGGACTCCACAGTCCTCGCGTACACAGGAACGCATGGTGGCGCGTTCCAATTTGCTGGCTTTCCCCTACGCAGGACCATTAATGAGGGAAATCTCTACATTTGGGATGCCTCGCTGGCACACCCAGCGATGGACGTTGATTTCGTCATTGCAGCCGAGGACGATCCTGTAGGCTCGTCACTAAGGAATCATCCTGCCGGTCTCACCAAAATCGCATCTGTTCACCTCGCCGGACAAAGTGAGGTGACGGTTTATGAGACCTCACACTCACATTGAATGCGTGAGAGATCTCGGGACAATCCTGTCTCAGGAAATGGTGCGCTTTAGCTGTCCGCAAGCGGCATAGATATCGCGCCCCCGAGGACGTCGAATAAACGCAGGCAGACCAGCCCCGACCAGGATGCTCTGAAAGTCAAGAACGCGATCATGAGCCGGCATGGTGTAGCTCACTCCTGGTCCGGGATTAAAGGCAATAAGATTTATCTTGCACCGAATGCCTGCGAGGCGACTTGCAACTTCACGCGCGTGCTCGGCTGCGTCATTTAGTCCCTCCAGCAGCACATACTCGAACGTTAGAAGTTCTCGCGGACGCAGGGGGAACTGTCGAGCTGCATCGAGCAGCATCTGCACATTCCATTTTCGCGTAATGGGCATGATACGTTCGCGAACCGTGTCATTAGGTGCGTTGAGCGAGATGGCAAGCTTCGGACGAATCGGTTCCTTGCCGAAGTCGATGATCCGAGGCACAATGCCGGAGGTAGATACCGTCATCCGAGACTCCGGGAATTCGACCTCCTCAACCAGCAGACGAACCGCCTTCATGAAGTTTTCATAGTTCAGGAACGGTTCGCCCATGCCCATGAAGACTATGTTCATCCGCTCTTTCTCCACATTGACATCGTGGTCGCGCAGCAAAGTCAGCACCTGTCCGACGATCTCACCAGGGGTGAGATTTCGCTTCACTCCCAGCAACGCCGTAAGGCAAAATTGGCAATTCACCGCGCACCCTACTTGGGAAGAAACGCAAATCGTTGCTCTTGATCTCGGCTTGCGGCCTGTGGGCTCCTGTGACGCCTTGCTCTGGTGAGTCTTCCCCCTCAAATGCGGAATGCGGAGAGGGGCCTTGTCGCCCGCATACTCGGATTCCAGTTGAGCAAGTTCCTCCCGGCCAGCTTCCGTTCCATCACCGGCCTCGCCGAAGTCGCCTTCAGGCATCCAGACGGTTTCGACAGACTCGCCATCGGCGAAACCCATGAGGTATCGGACGGTGCCGTCCACAGAAGTGAATTTCTGGTTGATTCGGGGAAATCCGACTGAGAGCCCTTCTTCAGCGATCTGAGACTTGAGCGTAGAGGGCAGATTGGATACGCCAACAAGCGACTCCCGACGTTGCCTGAAGATGGCATCTGCCACCTGCCGCCCGCGAAAGCCAGGATGCCCCAGGCGTTTTACAAGCTCCGTAAGCTCTTGATTCGAGAGGCTTAATAGTTCATTCGATACAGGCATGTTGGGCATCTAATGAGAGTAACTGAGGTAATTAGCACACATGATCGAGAGCGCCTGGTTACCGATGCACTGCTAATCGCCACTCCGCGCATTTAGAATACCTTTTTCAGCGCTTAGAAGGTCCTTACAACTTAATGGTTCAAGAGCTCAGAAACGTGCGTCGGGAAGTGCTGCCGAATGGCCTCACCATCCTGACGGAAGAGATGCAACAGATTCGATCGACGTCCATTGGCATATGGATCAAGACCGGGTCGCGTCATGAAGAATTCGAGCGCAACGGCATCTCTCATTTTGTCGAACACATGCTTTTCAAGGGCACGACCAGCCGCTCTGCCCAGGATATTGCCCGCCAAGTTGACTCCATCGGCGGGAATATGGATGCGTTCACCGCCAAGGAGTGCATCTGTTTCAACAT
>Ga0209474_10000227_pt1 | contig 68180 bp, 49 predicted proteins | sample GraSoiAngelo_145_FD_185902 | JGI IMG/M metagenome (GOLD analysis project Ga0209474, IMG submission 185902) | Grasslands soil microbial communities from the Angelo Coastal Reserve, California, USA - 14_1009_05_20cm (SPAdes) (version 2) | ecosystem: Environmental > Terrestrial > Soil > Grasslands...
AGGTGCTTCACGGCCGTCGATCCGTACGACAGCCACGTCGGCGAGCAACCGGACGCGCCGGCCGTCTGCCAGGCGTACGCTCACGGACCGCGTTCCCTTCATCCCGAGCGCTCGCGCCAGACGTGGGGGATCACGGTGAAGGTCGCACCGGTGTCGACCAGCATGCGGGTCTCTATCACTCGCTCCGCCCGGAGACGGACGCTCTGGTGAATGTGGCCCACCGCACCTGTCACGCTATCGGAGCAGACTGACTGGAGCAACGGGAGAGACGGCCGTTCGCGCGTGCTCAGCCGGCCCGCACCCGTCGCACCGCGCCCCAGAAGACGAGCCCCATCGCCACCAGCACCGCGACGACCGCGGCGACGAAGAGCAGGTACATCAGGCTGTTCGCCGCGCCGCCGCCGAACTCGAGGCCGCGGCCGCCGAAGACGGGGCCGATGACGGACGCCACCACGTTTCCCCAGGCGGTCGCGATGAGTAGCCATGCCACCCAGTGCTGCGCCCGCGGCCCCAGCGTGAGCCACGGCGCGGCCGCTGCGACGGCGATCAGCGTGAGGCCGTTCAGGATGCCCTCGAGGTGCGCCATCCGCCAGCCGCGCACGTCGCCCGGCAGGTGGACCCCGAGGGCGCCCGGCAGCGGCCAGAGGACGATCTTGCCGAGGATGACGAAGGTGAAGGGAAACCCTGCGACGAGGCCGACCATGAAGACGAGCGCGCCGTTCGCGACGAGCAAGGCGCGGAGCCTCTCCGCCATCGTTCACTCCTCGCCGAAGAAGCGGCGGCGCGCCGCCTCGTCCGCGGGCTGCTCGGGCCCGGAGAACGGGACGTCGGGGATGCGCGTCTGGTCGGCGGCGATGAGGGGCAACGCGCGCGCCCGCCGCTCGTCGGCCTGGGGCCCGACCTCCATGAAGACGTCCGCGAACCAGCCGTCGACGCGGTGGACGGCGGCGTAGTAGCGGTCGTGCTCGGCGGCGTAGGCGTGCCCGGCCGCGCTCCAGTCCTCGCCGGCAAGCAGCCGGTCGCGGAGCGTCCGCACGTCGCGCAGCGTGAGTGATATGCCCTGGCCCCAGGTCGGGTCGCTGGTCGCGGCCGCGTCGCCGACGAGGGCGACGCCGTCCCGATACGGATGGTCCACCCACGCATCCGCACCCTCGAAGAGGGCGAGCGGCCCCGCCGGCCGCGCCGCGGCGTAGAGCGCCCGCTCGACGCCGGCACGGACCGACTCGTCGACGAACCGCGCGAGATCATGCTGCTGCCCGCGCGGTGGATCGGCGTCCTTGTGGTAGCCGACGTAGGCGCGCACGCGGCCGCTGCCCTGGGGAAAGAGGAGCGAGATGCGGCCGACGGCCGGGTTGAACATGATATACGCCGCGTCGTCGGCCACCGGAACGCCGTCGAGGAGCACGCCGGAGAAGAGGAGCCGCTCGGGATCGCGGCGCACCGTGAAGCCCGCCCATTTCCGCATCTGCGAGCCGCGACCGTCGGCGCCGACCACCAGGCGCGCTCGCACCTCCTCGACGTGTCCGCCGAGCTCGAACGCGACACTCGGCTCGGGTCCCGGCGCCACGCTCGAGACGCGCGCGCCGCGCTCGACCACGGCCCCGGCGCGGGTTGCCGCGTCGAGCAGCACCTCCTGCATGGCCGGATGGTAGAAGGCGAGCACCGGTGCCGCCGGGACGGTGGTGGCCACCAGGTCGCGACGCACGATCTCGACGCCGCCCATGAACAGCTCGAACGAGGGGAGCTCGTGGCCGCAGGTGGCGCGCAGGAGTGGGTCGACGCCGAGCGCCCGCGCCTCGGCGACGCCCCACGGCATCAGCGCCTCGCCGCGTACGCGGTCGGTGAACCGCCGCTCGCGCTCGAGCACGAGGACGCGCGCCCCCTGCTCGGCCGTCGCCCGGGCGAGCGCGGCGCCGCCGATGCCCCCGCCGACGGTCACGAGATCGAATGCCTGCCCGGTCATGCCGGCATGCGGCTATCAGCCTGTGGCCGCCAAGTCACCAGGCTTGCCGCCGGAGGGGCCGGCGGCGCATAAGGCGGACGACGCACGAGGCAGGGGAGGCGCCATGCCGCGCGGCAAGCACCGAACATCGAGATCCAGACCCGTCCCCACGCCCGAGCGGCGCGACGACACCGAGCGCGCCTTCGAGCGGCGGCTCGGCGAGCTCGCCGAGGCGGTGAACATCATGATCCCTGAGCTCTCCGCCCGTGTGGCGGCGCTCGAGCACCTGCTCGTCGAGAAGGGGGTCTGCCGGCGGGCCGATCTCATCCGGGCGCGGCAGTTCGTCGACGTGCGCGGCGGAGGCGAATGATGCAGCTCTTCTTCATGCACGTCGGCAGCTTCGTCGCCGTGATCCTGTACTTCACGCTCGCGGGGCGGGCCGAGTATTCGCCCGCCGGCGTCCGCGCGGCTCTGCTGGTCGCGCTCGGCATCGAGACGGCCTACATCTGGCTCGCGCGACGCGCCGGCGAGCTCAAGCAGTTCGACGCCGGTCTCTGGGCGCTGTTCGCGATCGGCTCGCTCGCCACCAGCGCCGGCGTCCGGCCGGTGGCGTCCCTGTTCGAGCACTACTCGCCGGCCCTCCTGTTCACGACGCTCGGCCTCACGGCGGTCGTTCCGCCCCTCCTCGGCCGCGAGCCCTTCACCTATTACTACGCTCGCCGCCAGACGCCGCCCTGGCAGCAGCGGTTGCCCGAGTTCGCCGCCATCAACCGCGTGATGACCGGCTACTGGGTGCTCGTCTTCTTCACCGCCGCGGGGCTGGCGGCCTCCGCACCCACGGACTGGCGCTTCACGGCCCTCTTCCCGAACCTGCTGACCTTCGGAGCGGGGATGACGGCGACCTGGTGGCTGCCGCTGGTCTATCTGAAGCTGTTTCCGCCCGAGCTGCCGACCGCCATCGAGCCCTTGCTCATGGGCATGCCGCTCGCCTTCGACCGCAAGGCGGCGGGCGACGGCCGCGCGGTCATCCAGTTCCGGGTGAGCGGCGCGGAGGCGGGCGACTATCATGTCCGCGTCGAGGGCGGGAGATGCCGGAGCTTCGCGGGCCCCGCGCCGGCACCCGACCTCGTCGTCCACACGCCCGACACCGTCTGGATCCGCATCGCGCGCGGCGAGCTCGACGGCGGACGGGCGCTGCAGGACGGGCTCTACCGCGTCGAGGGCGACCTCGCCGTGCTCGCCAAGATGGACGAGTGGTTCACCCCTCCGCGCGGCGCGCGACGCACGGGTTGACCATCGTCCCGATGTGCTCGATGCGGCTGACGATCTCGTCGCCCTCCGTGAGGTAGCGGCGCGGGCTCCGCGTCGAGCCGACGCCGCTCGGCGTGCCCGTGAAGATGAGGTCGCCCGGCTCGAGCGTGCACAGGCTCGAGAGATACGCCACCAGCTCCGGGACCGCGAAGATCATGTCGCTCGTGCGCGCCGCCTGCATCGGCGCGCCGGAGACGTCGCAGGCGAGCGCCAGGTCGTTCGCGTCGGGGAAGGCGTCGAGCGACACGACGGCGGGGCCGATCGGCCCGAAGGTGTTGATCGACTTGCCGAGGCAGAACTGCGGCGGCTTGTCGCTGAACTGCAGCCGCCGGTCGGAGATGTCCTGGCCGATCGTGTAGCCGGCGACGTGGTCGAGCGCGCGGACCGCCGGGATGCGATCGCCGCGGCGGCCGATCACCACCACCAGCTCGACCTCCCAGTCGACGTACGCCGACGAGAGCACCACCGGAGCCCGGGGCCCGACCAGGCAGCTCGGGAACTTCGTGAAGACCATCGGCGTCTTGGGCAGCTCCAGGCCGGCTTCCCCGGCGTGCTCGCGATAGTTGAGGCCGATCGCGAACACCTTGGCGGGGCGCGGCACCGGAGGCCCGAGGTCGACCTCGTTGAGCGGCGCCTCCGCGTCGCCCTCGCGGAGCCCGCGCGCCCACTCGACGAACGCGTCCCAGCGCTGGACGGCGGCCATCGGATCGGCAGGGAACCGTCCCCCGGAGGCCCGCTCCACGTCGACCAGCCGCCCGCCGAGGACCACGCTCGCCCGTCCCTTCACGTTCGCCAGCCGAACGCTCATCGCGCCTCTCCATACTGCGGCTTCCCGGAGGCGTCCAGTTGGAAGGAGCGGCCCGGGCGAAGTCGTTTGACGCTTCGAGCCGCTCCGTCCTAGCCTCTCCGCCCGTCATGCGCATCCCGCCGCCACCCGGAGGTGGCGCGCCCACGCCGGGCCCTCCCGGCGCCCGGCCACGCGGTCCCCGCCGCCGGCGGCGGCGCGGCCACGGTGAACGCACACCGCCGCCCGCCCCCGCGGTCGTGCCGGAGACGAGCCGGCTCGCGGCGCCGGCTCCCGGCGAAGCGCCCCTCACCCCCGCCGAGGTCGTCGAGATGAAGGAGCACCTCGCCTTCCTCCGGCGCTACAAGGAGGTGCTGCGGCTCAAGCTGAACGCCGTCGAGGACCTCCTCGTGAACCAGCAGCGGGAGCCGGCCGACCGCGGCGTCTGCCGCCATCTGCTCGGCAAGGTGGACCGTGCCGTGGTCGAGCACGCCATCGAGCGCGACCCCCTGCGGGGCGATGCCGCCGCACGCGCCCGCATGCTCGCCGGCGCGGTGCGGCTCACCGCGGACGTGGGTGTGCTGCTCGCCTATCTCGAGGCGCTCGCCCACGTCCGCTCCCACGCGGAGGCGGCGCAGGCGTTCGCGGAAGTCGTCCGCCGGATCGACTTCGAGAGCGTGTCGGCGACGCGGCTCGCGCGGCTGCTGCAGGTCCTGATCGACACCTTCGTCGACCACGAGCGCGTGCAGGTCCTCTTCAGCCTGCTCGCCGGGCCCGCCTTCCGGCGTGCGTTCGACGCCGCCCTCCCGACGTTTCCTCCGGCGGTGGCAGAGGTGTGCGCGCCGCTCCGGGCCGTGCACCGCCGGCTGCTCGAGGACGGCGGCGGGCCCGAGGCCCCGGAGCTGCTGGCGAAGGGGATGGAGCAGGTCCTCTCGGCGCCCGACCCCGTGCTGCGGAGCTACGCGGAGCCGCTGCGCGCCGGCATGCTCGAGCTCGCCCTCGGCGGCGACGTGCCGGCCGAGGTGGCGGATCGGGCGGTCGGCGTGCTCCTGCCGAGCCTCGCGCGCGACGGCCGCACCTACGCGCGCTTCGCGATCCGCCGCGCCGGACAGCTCCTCGCGCGCCACGTCGACGACCGGGCCCGAGCCGTGCTCGAGGAGCTGCGCCGTGCGCAGCCGGGCACGCGCACGGCCGAGCGCTGGCTGGCGGCGCTCGATGCACGTCGCTTCGGGCGGATCGCGCTGGCGGGGGAGCCGCCGGCGCGCGGACGGCTGATCGCGGCCTTCTGGCTCGACGGGCAGCGCCCCGTGTGGCTCCGGACGGCGAGCGCCGGCGCGGGCGAGCGCCTAGCGGCCGAGGCCCGTGTGCAGGCGGAGCTGGCGCTTCCTGGCGTCGCGACGCTCGTGGAGCACGGCGTCGCGCTCGGCCTCCCGTACGTTGCCGTGCTCGGACCGGGCCGTCCGCTGGCGCGCGAGGAACCGCTCGACCCGTCCACTGCCCTCGGGATCGTAGCGGCGGCGGCGCGCGTGCTTCGCGCCGTGGCGCTGGCGGGGATCGCGCTCCCCGATGCGGAGGCCGAACGCTTCCTCCACACGCCGCCGCCCGGCCCTGCCGTGACGCTCGCGGATCTCGACGGCGCCCGGCGTGCAGAGCCCCCGGTCGCCGCGGCCGAGCACGTCGCGCTGGCCACGGGGCTCGCGCGCCAGATCGTGCCGGTTGGCCCTGGGAACCGGCAGATGCGCGAGCTCGGCGAGCAGATGGCACGTGCGTCGGACCTGCCGGCTCTGATCGCGCTCGTCGAGCGCGCGGCACTGCACGCCGCTCGCGACTGACGCACGGATCCGTTCGGGCGAAGTACGGCGTTGAACGGAACCGTCCGCTCGCGCCTGGGCATCGCGGCCGCGCGCTATCCCTTCAAGGGGTGAGGAAGGAAGAAAAATGGGATGATTACGCCCTCCCCGGTCGGGGACCGGGCGTGAGACCGGCGCCGAGCGTCGGGGGCTGCCATCCCGCGGAATGTCTCCCTTTTTTGCCGTTCGCAGGGGCTGCGACCGAGCCCCGCAGTGCGATCGCTCGGCCCGCTCCGGCACGGCTCCTGCTGTAGGAAGCGCGAGGAGGACGGAGCGATGTACCAGGCTGGTGATTACGTATGGCCTACCGACCTACCCGGACGCTTCCTCTGCCGGGTCGCGGACGCCGAGACCTTCCGAATCGGTTCTGGCACGTCGCAGATCTTGAAGCTCGAGCCGCTCGAAGGACCGTGGCCTCCAGGCACCTGTCTGATCCGCCTGGAGGGCGCCGTGATCCGAGCCCGTCGCGAGGCGCGATCGGCAGTGAGGCGCCCGACGCTTCGCTCCGCGCCTCCCGGCTCGGGTCGGCGGGCGACCGGCTGACGAGCGCGCGGCTCTTGGATGGCATCGCGGGTGTTGTCATCGACGCGCACGAATAGAGGTGGAGGATGTCCGACGCATCTGAGAGCCGCGCGTCCGCTGGCCGGTCCCGGTTGATCACCGACCCGGTCGCGAGCGTCCGCGGCGAGCCCGTCCGTGTCCATGCTGCCCCCTGGCACGGGCGTGCCGCCGCGGGAGCGAGCGAAGGGCCATTGCTGTGGACGCGCCTCGGACCTGCCGGTGGCGCAAGCCTCGAGCGGGCGATCTGGCTCACGCCGTACCCAGCCGAGACGATGGTGGAGGACGTCTTCGGGGCGGGGCCGGATGCCCGCCTCGAGGTGGCCGTGCCGCGCAGGCCGGATTTCCGCCTCGAGGTGACGGTGCCGGGCAAGGCGCGGGCCTGATGGACCTTCAGCGGGTTTCTCCGGCCGATCCGACCTGGCCCAATCATGCCGAGCACGATGTGCTCCTCCCGGTGCAGTTCTCCCGGGTCTTCAGCCGGGACCTTCGACTCGAGCGCGAGCGGCTCCTCATGTTCGCCGTCCTCGAGGACGCGATCACGAGCTATCTCACGCACGCGCGTGCCCGCACCCGCCGCGGGCGCGAGACGTTCGCCGAGGTACACGACTGGGTCAGCTCGCCCGACCGGCGCCGGCTCTTCGCGTTCGAGACGATCTGCGACGTCCTCGGGATCGACGCCGGCTCGCTGCGTCGTGCGCTGGGCGAGCGGCGGACGCGGCGAGGGCGCCAGCTGAGGTGCCGGCCGTTGTCCACGGCGGGCCGAACTGCGCGATCCACGCGACCGCGGGGCACGCCGGCTCGGGTGTGCCGGGCAGCTACCCGGTCCGCCTGAAGAGCTGAACCACCCGTCGCGCGACCGCAGCGGCCTTGGCGCGGTCCGCACCCTACCCTGTCGGCTCTCGTCGGGCTATGGTCCGGACGATGACCGCCTATCTCGTCAGCGCGGCGCGCACGCCGATCGGCGGGTTCGGCGGCGCCCTCGCCTCGCTCTCCGCGCCCGAGCTCGGGGCGGCGGCGCTGCGCGCGGTCGTCGCGCGCGCGGGGGTCCCGCCCGAGGCGGTCGAGCAGGTGATCATGGGCAACGTGATCGCCGCCGGCGTCGGGCAGGCGCCGGCCCGCCAGGCGGGGCTCGGCGCCGGCATCCCGCGGGCTCACGGCGCGCTCACCGTGAACAAGGTGTGCGGCTCGGGCCTCATGGCGGTCATGCTGGCGGCCCAAGCCATCCGCCTCGGCGAAGCCCAGCTGATTGCCGCCGGCGGCATGGAGAGCATGAGCCGCGCGCCGTATCTCCTGCCCCAGGCGCGCCACGGGCACCGGCTCGGCCACGGCCGGGTGGTCGATGCAATGATCCTCGATGGCCTCTGGGACCCGTACAACGACTTCCACATGGGCAACGCCGCCGAACGGACCGCTCGCGCCCTCGGCATCGGGCGCGAGGTGCAGGACCGCTTCGCCGCCGAGAGCTACCGCCGGGCGCAGGCGGCGCTCGCCGAGGGCCGCTTCGCCGCCGAGATCGCGCCCGTCACCGTGGCGGACCGCCGCGGGCCGACCGCGGTCGACACCGACGAGGGGCCGGCGCGCGCCGACTTCGCCCGCATGCCGCAGCTGCGACCTGCCTTCGAGCCCGACGGCACGATCACCGCCGCCAACGCCTCGACGATCGCCGACGGGGCGGCCGCCGTCATCGTCGCGAGCGAGGACGCCATCCGCCGCCACGGGCTAACGCCGCGGGCGCGCATCGTCGCATCCGCCGTGGCGGGTCGGGCGCCCGAGGAGTTCCCGGTGGCCCCGATCGACGCCGTCCGCAAGGTGCTGACGGGGGCCGGGCTCACCACGCCCGACGTCGACCTCTTCGAGGTGAACGAGGCCTTTGCGGTGGTGGTGCTGGCGGCCATCGCGGAGCTCGGCCTCGATCCGGCGCGCGTCAACGTCCACGGCGGTGCCATCGCCCTCGGCCACCCGATCGGTGCGAGCGGCGCCCGCGTCCTGGTGACGCTGCTGCATGCCCTCGAGCAGCACGGGCTCCGCCGCGGGCTCGCGACGCTCTGCCTCGGCGGCGGCGAGGCGGTGGCGATGGTGATCGACCGGACGGTTTGAGCCGTCGCACCCTCCGGCCGGCTCGACCCGCTCCGACGCGCGGTCTATCGCCGCAGCTCTCGCTCTCGCCGGGCGCGCCGCTCACCGGCAGACGCACAGCCCCAGGAGATGGTCGGCCGTGCAGACCCGCCCCGCGGGACAGCTGCCGAGGCACACCGGGAACAACCCGCTGCACGGCAGCGGCAGCAACGTCGTGCTGGTCGTGGTGGTGGTGGTCGGCACGCGCGTGGTGGTGGTCGTCGTCGTGGTGGTCGTGGTCAGCGTCGTCGTGGTGGGCGGCGTGGTCGTGGACGTCGTGGTGGTCGGCACGCGCGTGGTCGTGGTCGTCGTCGTGGTGGTCGTGGTCAGCGTCGTCGTGGTCGGCGGCGTCGTGGTCGTCGTCAGCGTCGTAGTGGTCGGCGGCGTCGTGGTCGTGGTGGAAGTCGTAGCCAGCGTCGTGCTGGTCGACGTCGTCGTGGTCGGCGGCGTGCTCGTGGTCGTGGTCAGCGTCGTGGTGGTCGTCGTCGGGTTGCTGGTCGTCGGCGGCAAGAAGGTGGCAAGCACCATGTACCAGTTGGTGGCCGTGCCCAGGGTCAGGCTCGCCTCCTGCGGGCCGGCGGCGCTGGAGAGGATGTCCTCGAGGTCGGAGGAGGCGCTGCCGTTCTCCACGTCGAGGACGAAGGGCACCGTCTGGCTGCTTCCGGGAGTCGCCCAAGCCGGCTGGCCGGCGGTGAGGACGGCCGCCACGACCAGCTCGCCGGCGGGGACCGGGGCGGTCGAACCCGCACGGGCGTCGGTTCCCACGCCTTGCGCTATCAGGGCTTGGTCGAGCGCTCCCACCGTGGCCACATGCCTGAAGTCCGCGACCGCCTCCTGCAGATAGGCGGGGGCGGACGCCGATACCGTGATCACCAGGCCCGATGGCGCCGCGGCAGAATTCTCGCGATACAGGAGGGCGATGTCGCCCGCTCCGTTCCACGTCGTCGAGACCGAGCGCGTCCAGGGGCCATTGACGTTGTCCGAGACCTGCACCTCGCCCGGAACGTCGAACTGACCGAACCACCCGACCAGCAGGTCGCCGGGCGCAACCGGCTCCGTCAGGTTGAGGGTGTACGACGGGACGCGGTTGGCGACCGAGGCTGCCGCTCCCTGGATGAATTCGGGCGACTCGGCCGGCGTGGTGACCACCAGGGCTGCCGACCGCGCCGAATGATCGTTCGCGAGGTCGAAGGCGTCAACCGAATACGTGTGCGTGGTCGATGGCGTCACATCCGGATCCAGGAAGGTCGTGGTGCTGAGCCCTGTCGTCCCGACGGCCGAGCCGTCTCGGTACACGGTATAGCCGGCGACGCTGCCGGTGGACGCCGACCACGAGAGGGCGACCCGTGTCGAGGCCACGCTGGTGGCCTCCAGGCCGGTGGGACTGGAGGGTGGCTCCGGTGGGCTGGCGGGAGCGGGATGGAAGACTGCGCACACCGCGTACCAGTCCGTCTCAGAGGCAAGGGTGGCAGTCCCGTACTGGTTGCCCGCGGCGCTCGAGGTGATGTCCTCTTCAAAGGCGGATCCCTCCGCCGTCTGCGCGCGCGGCGTGTACGGGACGCCCGCGCTGCTTCCAGGCGTCACCGCGCCGGGCGCGGGAGACGCCACCAGGGCCGCGAACACCAGCTCGCCCGCGCCCACGGCGCCCGTCGCACCGGTGTCAACGGCCGCTCCATCGGGAGCGCGCGCCGCGACCATCTGGTCCAGCGAGCCGGCGAGCGCGACGCCCGAATACTCGGCGACGGTTCCCTGCAGGTAGGCGGTCGAAGAGACGGAGACGGTGATCGTCATCCCGCCGGGTGCCGCCTGGCTGTCCTCGCGGTAATAGAGGGCGATGTCACCCGTGTCATCCAGGAAGGTCAACGACTTGGGCGCCCGCGTCCAGGCGCCGTTCACGTTGTCCGACACCTGGACCCGCTCGGGGGCATTGTACTGAGCAAACCACCCGACCAGCAGGTCCCCCTGGGCAACCGGGCCGCTGAGCGTGACGGTGACCGAGGGGACTCGCGCGGTCGAGAACGCGGCTCCCTGAACGAAGGTCGGGGTGGTCGATTGGGCGACCGCCGGGCGTGGAAGTAGAGCGGCGAGGGTGGCAATCCAGGCAAGGGCCGCAGTGGGCAGAGCCGAAGGGAAAGGTTTCATGGTGGTCCCCTGCGGCGCCGTCGCGGGGGCGGCGGGGGCGGCGAAGGCGGCGACCAGGCGCGGGGCCACGCCGCTGGGTCGCATCTGCCCACCCATAGCATCGCCGCGTCGGCGCGCACTCCCCTCCCTCTCCCCTCCCTCTCGACCTGCCCCTCACGCCTGGCGGGATGCGGGAGGCGCTGGCGGGTGCCCCGGTGGGCGAGCCGTCAGTCGCGTCTACGCCCCCCGTGCGCTACAACCGCCCGGGAGGTGGGGTCATGACCGCAGGCGAGGACATCTACGGCAGCGCGGAGCATCTCGCCTTTCGCGACACGGTCCGGAAGTTCGTCCAGACAGAGCTGGTGCCGCGCGCGCGCGAGTTCGACCAGCTGGGCCGGATCGACAAGTCGCTCTACCGGAAGATGGGCGAGCTCGGCCTGCTCGGCATCCGCTGGGATCTGCGCGACGGCGGGCAGGGCCTCGATTACTCCTACCACGCGGTCTTCCTCGAGGAGCTCGCCCTCTGCGACAACGCCGGAGTGGCGATGGGCATCAGCGTGCAGACCGACATGGCCACGCCGGCACTCGCCCGCTTCGGGAGCGACGAGCTCAAGCGCCGCTACCTGACCCCCGCCATCCGCGGCGAGCAGGTGGGCGCCATCGCGGTGACCGAGCCCGGCGCCGGCTCCGACGTCGCCGGCATCAAGACGCGCGCCGTCCGCCACGGCGACGAGTGGGTGATCAACGGCTCCAAGATGTACATCACCAACGCCGCCACCGCCGACTGGCTCTGTCTGCTCGCGGTCTCGGACCCGGAGGCCGGCTACGGCGGCTTTTCCCAGATCATCGTCCCCACCGGCCGGCCGGGCATCAGCTACCAGCTGCTCGACAAGATCGGCAACAAGGGCTCGGACACCGGCCTCTTCTTCTTCGAGGACGTACGGGTCCCCGTGTCGAACACCATCGGCGACCCGCACCGCGGCTTCCAGCAGCAGATGAACCAGTTCCAGGACGAGCGGATGGTGCCGATCGTCATGGCGCCGGTGGTCTCCCGCCACCTCTGGGAGGTCACCCTCAAGCACTGCCAGGAGCGCGTCGTGTTCGGCAAGCCGCTCGCCAAGATGCAGGTGAACCAGCACAAGTTCGTCGACATGATGATCCAGATCACCGCCGCCGAGGCGTTCGCACGCCGCTGCATCCGCCAGATGGCACGCGGCGAGGACGCCACGCTCGACATCTCGATGGCCAAGGTCTTCTGCACCGCCGTCGAGCAGTTCGTCGCGACCACCTGCGTGCAGCTCTTCGGCGGCGCGGGCTACTGCTGGGAGAACCCCGCCGCGCGCGCCTTCGTCGACTCGCGGCTGATCAGCATCGGCGGGGGCGCCGACGAGGTGATGAAGCAGGTGGTGGCCAGGATCCTCCAGGTCTGATGCCCGCCGCGCTCTACGAGCTGCGCGGCGACGCCGCCTGGATCACGCTCAACCAGCCCGAGCGGCGGAACGCGCTCTCCGATGCGCTGGTCGCCGAGCTCCGCCAGCACCTCGCCACGGCGCTCGCCGCGCCGGAGGTGCGGGCCGTCGTCCTCACCGGCGCCGGGCCCGCGTTCTGCGCCGGCGCGGACCTGAAGAGCGGGGGCATCGGCGCCGCCGACCATCCGTTCGTCGAGGTGCTGAGGACGATCTGGGAGGCGCCGAAGCCCATCGTCGGGCGCATCAACGGCCACGCCTTCGGCGGCGGCGTCGGTCTGGTTGCGGCGTGCGACCTGACGGTCGCCGCCGACTCGACGCTGTTCGCCTTCAGCGAGGTCCGCGTCGGCGTCATCCCGGCGATGATCTCCGTCCTCTGCGTCCGCAAGCTCGGCGTCCAGCAGGCGATGTGGCTCTTCCTGACCGGCGAGCGCTTCTCCGCGGCGCGCGCCGTCGAGCTCGGCCTCGTCCACCGCGCCGTCCCGGCGGCCGCGCTCGACGCGGCGGTCGAGGAGGTGCTCGGCCTCGTCCGGCTCGGCGGGCCGAACGCCGTCCGCGAGGCGAAGCAGCTCGTCCGGCGCATCCCCGAGCTCTCGGTGGAGGAGGGTTTCCGCTGGACGGCCGCGAAGAGCGCCGAGCTCTTCGCCTCGGAGGAGGCGGCCGAGGGCATGCGCGCGTTCGTCGAGAAGCGGCCGCCCCGCTGGGCGGCGAAGTCGTGAGCGAGCCGGACGTCCTCCGCATCGCGAACGCGAGCGGCTTCTACGGCGACCGGCTGAGCGCCGCACGCGAGATGGTGGAGGACGGGCCGATCGACGTCCTCACCGGCGACTACCTCGCCGAGCTCACCCTCATGATCCTCTACCGCGATCGGCTGAAGGATCCCGCGGCGGGCTTCGCGCGCACCTTCCTCCGGCAGCTCGAGGAGGTGCTCGCCACGTGCGTCGCCCGCGGCATCAAGGTCGTGGTGAATGCCGGCGGGCTCAACCCCGCCGGCCTCGCCGCCCGCACCGAGGAGCTGGCCGGGCGCCTCGGCGTCACGGCGCGCGTGGCCTACGTCGACGGGGACGACCTCCTGCCGCGGCTCCCGTCGCTCCGGGCAAGCGGCCTCGATCTCCACCATCTGGACAAGGGCATCCCGCTCGCGGCCCTCGACCGGCCGGTCGTGACCGCCAACGCCTACCTCGGCGCCTGGGGCATCGTCGAGGCGCTCCGCCGCGGCGCCGACATCGTCATCTGCCCGCGCGTCACCGACGCCGCGCTGGCGCTCGGGCCCGCGGCCTGGAAGTTCGGCTGGGCGCGCGACGACTGGGACCGGCTTGCCGCCGGAATCGTCGCCGGTCACACGATCGAGTGCGGCGCCCAGGCGACCGGCGGCAACTACGCCTTCTTCCAGGAGGTCCCGGACCTCGCGCACCCGGGCTTCCCCATCGCCGAGATGCGTCCCGACGGCACGTTCGTCGTCACCAAGCATCCCGGGACGGGCGGCCTCGTCTCGGTCGGCACCGTGACCGCGCAGCTCCTCTACGAGATCCAGGGGCCGCGCTACCTGAATCCCGACGCCACCGCGCGCTTCGACTCGATCCGGCTCGCGGACGACGGGCCCGATCGGGTGCGCGTCTTCGGGGTGAAGGGCGAGCCGCCGCCGCCGACCACCAAGGTGTGCATCAACTACCTCGGCGGGTACCGGAACACGGTGACCTTCGTGCTCGCAGGCCTCGACGTCGAGGAGAAGGCACGCCTCGCCGAGGAGACCCTCTGGCGCCTTGTCGGCGGCCGCGATCGCTTCGCGCAGACCAGCGTCGAGCTCGTCCGCTCCGACCGTCCCGACCCGCGTGCGCACGACGATGCGTTCGCCTACCTGCACGTGACCGTGAAGGATCCGGATGCGGCGCGCGTCGGGCGGGCCTTCAGCAACAAGGCGATCGAGATGGCGCTCGCCAGCTACCCCGGCTTCTTCGTGACCGCGCCCCCGGCCGATGCGTCGCCCTACGGCGTCTACTGGCCCGCGCTGGTGCCGTCAGACCTGCTCGAGCACCGAGTGGTGATCGGCGGCGAGACGATCCCCGTGCCACCGGTCGCGGTCCCGCCTGGCCGCCACGAGGCGCGGGTGCCGGCCGTCGAGGTTCCGGCTGCGCCGACGGGGCCGACGGAGCGGGTGCCTCTTGGCGGGCTCTTCGGCGCGCGCTCGGGCGACAAGGGCGGGAACGCCAACGTCGGCGTGTGGGCGCGGAGCGGCCCGGCGTACGCCTGGCTCGAGCGCGAGCTCGATGTCGAGCGCTTCCGCGCGCTCGTCCCGGAGTCGGCGGGCCTCCCGGTCGAGCGTCACGCGCTCCCGAACCTCTGGAGCCTCAACTTCGTCGTCCACGGGCTCCTCGGCGACGGCGTCGCCTCGTCGACGCGCACCGACCCGCAGGCGAAGAGCCTCGGCGAGTACCTGCGCGCCAGGCTGATCGACGTCCCGCGCGCCCTGCTCCCCGGCTGAGATCTCGACCGCGGTCGTCGGGGCCACGACGGCCGCTTCCCGCGCACCAGACCCGCGGCCAGCCCGGAGTGTTGCTGTGCGGCAGCCTTGCGGAACCCGCACCGTAGGCGCCGTGAGCCTCTCCCGAGCGAGTCGCACGGGGCACGATGCCGGCCAGCTCGCAAAGCTTGCATGGACACAAATCTTGCAAATCGCCAACCCACGCACTGCTGATCCATCCGTACGATACCCATGGCGTAGCGCTTGCTCAGCGCGCACGATCCGCGCGGCTCTCAGGCCTGGCCGCGGATGATGCAGCGGGCGCTGGGCGCATGACCCGTCGCACCGCAAGGAAGACAGCATGGTGAATGAGCGCGGCAGGACAGACGCCCCTTCGAGGCTCCTGAAGACGGGGGTGCACACGTTGATCCTCGCCGTGTTGTGCGCGGCGCGTCTGGCCGAAGCGGACTCGGCCACGGTGTCCACCGACAAGCTCGACTACCCGCCCGGGCAGACCGTCGTCATCACCGGCTCCGGCTGGGCGCCGGGGGAGGCCGTCTCGCTCCTCCTCGAGAGAGACCCCCTGACCCACGCAAACCAGGTCTTCTTCTCCCTGGCCGATTCCGGCGGCTCGCTCTCCGACAGCGAGTACGTCGTCCAATCCTACGACCTGGGCGTCACGTTCACGCTGACCGCGACGGGTCTCACGTCGGGCAACGTCGCGCGGGCGACCTTCACGGACGGATCGTGCGGCGACGGTGCCGTGAATTCCTCCGGCGAAGAGTGCGACGAGGGAGCGGCGAACGGCTCGGCCAGCTCCTGCTGCAACGCGAACTGCAAGTTGAAGTCGGCGGGCACGGTCTGCCGCGCCTCGGCGGGCACCTGCGACGTGGCCGAGACGTGCAACGGCGCGAACGGCGCGTGCCCGGCGGACGCTTTTCTCCCCGCGAGCACGGTGTGTCGCGCCGCCGCCGGCGACTGCGACGTGGCCGAGAGCTGTCCCGGCAACGGCCCCAACTGCCCCGCGGACGCGAAGAAGGCGAGCGGCACGGTCTGCACCGACGACGGCAACCCCTGCACGGCCGACACCTGCGACGGCACGCAAGTAACCTGCCAGCACCCCGCCGGCAACGCGGGGGCGGTGTGCCGGGCGGCGGCCGGGGCCTGCGACGCGGCCGAGACCTGCACGGGCACCAGCACGGCGTGCCCGGCCGATGCCAAGAGCCCGGCCGGCACGGTCTGCCGCGCCTCGGCGGGCACGTGCGACGTCGCCGAGACCTGCGACGGCGTCGGCAACAGCTGTCCCGCCGACGGCTTCCAGGCCGCGAGCGTCGTCTGCCGCGCCGTCGGCGGCGAGTGTGACGTGGCGGAGAGCTGTCCCGGTAACGGTCCCAACTGCCCGGCCGACGCGAAGAAGGCGAGCGGCACGGCCTGCACCGACGACAGCAACCCCTGCACGACCGACACCTGCGACGGCACGCACGCCACCTGCCAGCACCCCGCGGGCAACGCGGGGGCCGTGTGCCGGGCGGCGGCCGGGGCGTGCGACGTGGCCGAGACGTGCACGGGCGCCAGCACCGCGTGCCCCGCGGATGCCAAGAGCCCGGCCAGCACGGTCTGCCGCGCCTCGGCGGGCACCTGCGACGTCGCCGAGACCTGCGACGGCGTCGGCAACAGCTGTCCCGCCGACGGCTTCCAGTCCGCGAGCGTCGTGTGTCGCGCCGCCGCCGGCGAGTGCGACGTGGCGGAGAGCTGTCCCGGCAACGGCCCCAACTGCCCGGCGGACGCGAAGAAGGCGAGCAGCACGGCCTGCACCGACGACGGCAACCCGTGCACGACCGACACGTGCGACGGCACGCACGTCACCTGCCAGCACCCCGCGGGCAACGCGGGGGTGATGTGCCGGGCGTCGGCCGGGGACTGCGACGTGGCCGAGACCTGCAACGGCACGAGCACCGCCTGTCCCGCCGACACCTTCCTCCCCGCCACGGCCTTGTGCCGCGCCGCCGCCGGCGAGTGCGATCCTGCCGAGTTCTGCACGGGGTCGAGCGCCGCCTGTCCGGCCGACACGAAGAAGGCCAGCGGGACCGCCTGCACCGACGACGGCAACCCGTGCAGCCGCGACGAGTGCGACGGCAGCGGCAACGATTGCCAGCATCCCGCGGGGAACGCGGGGACGGTGTGCCGGCCGGCGGCCGGGAACTGCGACGCGGCCGAGACCTGCGACGGCACGAGCACCGCCTGTCCCGCCGACACCTTCCTCCGCGCCACGACGCTCTGCCGCGCCTCGGCCGGCGAGTGCGATCCCGCCGAGTTCTGCACGGGGTCGAGCGCCGCCTGTCCGGCCGACACGAAGAAGGCCAGCGGGACCGCCTGCACCGACGATGGCAATCCGTGCAGCCGCGACAAGTGCGACGGCAGCGGCGATGACTGCCAGCATCCGGCAGGGAATGCGGGGGCGGTGTGCCGCGCGCCGGCCGGGGACTGCGACGTCGCCGAGACCTGTACGGGTACCAGCACGGCGTGCCCCGCGGATGCCAAGAGCCCGGCCGGCACGGTCTGCCGCGCCTCGGCGGGTGCCTGCGACGCGGTCGAGACCTGCGACGGCGTCGGCAACAGCTGTCCCGCCGACGACTTCCAGCCCTCGAACGTCGTCTGCCGTGCCGCCGCCGGCGAGTGTGACATGGCCGAGAGATGTCCCGGCAACGGTCCCGACTGCCCGGCGGATGCGAAGAAGGCCAGCGGGACCGCCTGCACCGACGACGGCAACCCGTGCAGCCGCGACGAGTGCGACGGCAGCCGCGACGACTGCCGGCACCCGGCGGGCAACGCGGGGGCAGTATGCCGGGCGGCAGCGGCCGACTGCGACGCGGCCGAGACCTGCGACGGCACGAGTACCGCCTGTCCCGCCGACACCTTCCTCCCCGCCACGACGCTCTGCCGCGCCTCGGCCGGCGAGTGCGATCCCGCAGAGTTGTGCACGGGATCGAGCGCCGCGTGTCCGGCCGACGCGAAGAGCGCCGCGCGTACCGCGTGCACCGACGATGGCAATCCGTGCAGCCGCGACGAGTGCGACGGCAGCGGCGATGACTGCCAGCATCCGGCAGGGAATGGGGGCGCGGTGTGCCGCGCGGCCGCCGGGGACTGCGACGTCGCCGAGACCTGCACGGGCACCAGCACGGCGTGCCCCGCGGATGCCAAGAGCCCGGCCGGCACGGTCTGCCGCGCCTCGGCTGGTGCCTGCGACGCGGTCGAGACCTGCGACGGCGCCGGCAACAGCTGTCCCGCCGACGACTTCCAGCCCTCGAGCGTCGTCTGCCGCGCGGCCAATGGCGAGTGCGACCTGGCCGAGAGCTGTCCCGGCAACGGCCCCGACTGCCCGGCGGATGGGAAGAAGGCGAGCGGCACGGCCTGCACCGACGACGGCAACCCGTGCACGGCCGACACCTGCGACGGCAGCAGGAACGACTGCCAGCACCCCGCGGGGAACGCGGGGACGGTGTGCCGGCCGGCGGCCGGGGACTGCGACGCGGCCGAGACCTGCGACGGCGTCAGCGACCGCTGTCCCGCCGATGGCTTCCAGTCCTCGAGCGTCGTCTGCCGCGCTGCCGCCGGCGAGTGCGACCTCGCCGAGAGCTGTGCCGGGACCGGCCCCGACTGCCCGGCCGACGCAAAGCACGCCGCGGGCACCGCCTGCACCGATGACGGCAACCCGTGCACGACCGACACCTGCGACGGCAGCAGCGACGACTGCCAGCACCCCGCGGGGAATGCCGGTGCGGTGTGCCGGGCGGCCGCGGGCGACTGCGACGTGGCCGAGACCTGCGACGGCACGAGCACCGCGTGTCCCGCGGACGGCTTCCAGCCCTCGAGCGTCGTCTGCCGCGCCGCCGCCGGCGAGTGCGACCTCGCCGAGAACTGTCCCGGGACCGGGCCCGACTGCCCGGCGGACTCGAAGGAGGCGAGCGGCACGGCCTGCACCGGCGACGGGAACCCCTGCAGCCGCGACGAGTGCGACGGGAGGAGCAACGACTGCCAGCATCCGGCGGGGAATGCGGGCGCGGTGTGCCGGCCGGCGGCCGGCGACTGCGACGTGGCCGAGACCTGCGACGGTACGAGCACCTCCTGTCCCGCCGATGCCTTCCTCCCGACGACGGCGCTCTGCCGCGCCTCGGCCGGCGAATGCGACCCCGCGGAGTTCTGCACGGGATCGAGCGCCGGCTGCCCCGCCGACGCGAAGAGCACCGCCGGCAGGGCCTGCAGCGACGACGGCAACCCCTGCAGCCGCGACGAGTGTGATGGCGGCAGCAACGACTGCCAGCACCCGGCGGGACATGCGGGCACGGTGTGCCGGCCGGCGGCCGACGACTGCGATCAGGACGAAACCTGCGACGGCACCCGCGACACGTGTCCCCTGGACGTCCGGACCCTCAGCGCCGAGTGCCTGCCCGCCGTCAGCTGTACCTATGTCGGCGCGGGCTGCAACGGCGGTTATGCGGCCACCGCGAGCTTCACGTGCATCTCCCCGTCGCTCCTGAAGATCGTGATCACCAATACGTCGGCGATCAACGACGCCGCCGACCCGTCGAACAACATCCTCACCTCCCTCAGCTTTGCGGGCGCCGCGCCGATCGACAGCCCCGACGACAGGGCCAGGGTCGCGGCGGGCAGCACGCTCCTCCCGCGGGGTCTCGAGGATTGCAGCGGCGTCACGGACGGGCCGGACGTCACCTGCGAGTGGTCGGCAGGCTCGAACTTCTGCCCGAGCTGTGCGGCCGGCAGCGATGGGCAGTGCCCGACGCCGAAGTCGGAGTGCGGCAAGAGCTTCGTCAGCAGCCGCCAGTCCTCCGACGTGAGCTGCGACATGGCGCACGATTTCGTGCTCGCCCCCGGCAGCATCGACAACAGCAACGACGGTCCGGATTTCGGAGTCATCAACGCGCCGACGCAGGACCATGGAGGCCAGGAAGCGATCGACGACCGGGTCGAGATCGTCGTCGACGTGGGAAACTGCACCTTGACGGGCGACTTCTGCGACGGCTGCGCGACCTTCGGCAGCCATTTCCGGCACGCTTGCAGCGACGCCGTGCCCACCCCCGCCACCACGTGCGGCAACGGCGTGGTGGATTCCGCCAGCGAGCAGTGCGACGAGGGGGCGGCGAACGGTTCGGCGAGCTCCTGCTGTAACTCGATCTGCCAGTTGAAGACGGCGGGCACGGTCTGCCGCCCCGCGGCGGGCGACTGCGACGTGGCCGAGACCTGCGACGGCGTGAACGGAGCGTGCCCGTCGGACGCCTTCGTCCCCTCGAGCACGGAGTGTCGCGCCGCCGCCGGCGAGTGTGACCTGGCCGAGAGCTGTCCCGGCAACAACGCCGACTGTCCGGCCGACGCGCAGCGCGCTGCCGGCACCACCTGCACCGACGACGGCAACCCGTGCACGGCCGACACCTGCGACGGCAGCAGCAGCGACTGCCAGCATGCGGCGGGGAATGCGGGGACGGTGTGCCGGGCGGCGGCCGGGGACTGCGACGAGGCCGAGACCTGCGACGGCACGGGCACGGCCTGCCCTTCCGATGCCTTCCTCCCCACCGCGACCCTCTGCCGCGCCTCGGCCGGTGAGTGCGACCCCGCCGAGTTCTGCACGGGATCGAGCGCCGCGTGTCCGGCCGACGCGAAGAGCACCGCCGGCACAGCCTGCACCAACGACGGCAACCCCTGTAGCCGCGACGAGTGCGACGGCAGCCGCACCGACTGCCAGCACCCCGCCGGGAACGCGGGGACGGTGTGCCGGCCGGCAGCCGGGGACTGCGATGTGGCCGACACCTGCGACGGGGTCAGCGACCGCTGTCCCGCGGACGGCTTCCAGCCCTCGAGCGTGGTCTGCCGCGGTGCAGCCGGCGAGTGCGACCTCGCCGAGAGCTGTCCCGGGAACGGCCCCGACTGCCCGGCCGACGCGAAGAGCGCCGCCGGCACGGCCTGCACCGATGACGGTAACGCGTGCACGACCGACACCTGCGACGGCAGCCGCAACGCCTGCCAGCACCCGGCAGGGAACGCCGGCGCGCCGTGCCGGGCGGCGGCCGGGGAGTGCGACGAGGCGGAGCACTGCTCGGGGACCAGCGCGAGCTGCCCGCCCGACGGCAAGAAGACCGGGGTCTGCCGGCCGAAGGCGGGGGCGTGCGACGTCGCCGAGAGCTGCGATGGTATGACCGACCGCTGTCCGACCGACGGGTTCGAGCCCGACGGCACGGCCTGTGACGATCGCAACGCCTGCACCACGCGCGACACCTGCCAGGCGGGCGCCTGCGCGGGCGGACCGCCGCGCGACTGCGATGACGACAACCCCTGCACGGATGACCGCTGCGACCCGGCGACGGGCTGCAGCCACGCCGCCAACACGGCCCCGTGCGACGACAGCAACGCCTGCACGCAGGCAGACATCTGCCGGGATGGCGCCTGTGCCGGGACCGACGTGGTCTGCCCCGACTCGGATGTCTGCGATGGCATCGATGCCTGCGATCCCAACACCGGCAATTGCCTCGCCGGCGCGCCACCCGACTGCGACGACGGCGTCGTCTGCACGGCCGACGCCTGCGACCCGGTGAACGGGTGCACGCACACCCCCATCCGCGGCTGCTGCCGCGCGGACGGCGATTGCGATGACCACGACGTGTGCACAGGCACCGAGACCTGTGACGTCGCCACCGGGATGTGCCAGGCCGGCGGCCCGCTCGACTGCGACGACCGGGATGGGTGCACCGTGGACGGCTGTGAGGCGGCCGGCGGCTGCACCCACCAGCCGATCCCGGCCTGTTGCAAGACGGACACGGACTGCGACGACCACGACCCGTGCACGATTCGAGACTTCTGCGAGGAGGCCGACCACGGTGGCGGGCCCGACGGCTCGCCACGCGTCTGTCATCACGACGTGCGAGCGTGTTCCGACGACGATGTGTGCGACGGTGAGGAGACCTGCGATCCGGCCACCGGCCACTGCGCTGCCGGACAACCGCTCGACTGCGACGACGGGGTGACCTGCACGGCGGACGCCTGCGACCCCGTGAACGGGTGCACGCACACCCCCATCCCCGGCTGCTGCCGCAAGGACGACGACTGCGAGGACCACGACGCGTGCACGGGGATCGAGACGTGCGACGTCGCCACGGGGACCTGCCGCGCCGGCGCCCACCTCGACTGCGACGACGACGACGCCTGCACCGAGGACCGCTGCGATGCCGCCCAGGGGTGCCTGCACACCGAGAACACCGCCGGGTGTGACGACGGCAACCCGTGCACAGCCGACGGCTGCAACGCGAAACGCGGCTGCGTCCACACGCCGGTCCCGGGCTGCTGCAGGTCCGACGCCGACTGCCTCGATCAGGACGCCTGCAACGGGGACGAGACCTGCGTCAACTTCGCCTGCGTCGCCGGCACGCGACTGCGGTGCGACGACGACGACCCCTGCACCGACGACCGCTGTGACGCCCTCCGCGGCTGCCTCCACACCGCCAACGCGGCCTCGTGCGACGACGGCGACGCATGCACCCAGCACGACTCCTGCCGTGACGGCGTGTGCCGCGGCGTCGGACTCGCCTGCGACGACGGCAACCCTTGCACGGATGACAGCTGCGCCGGGGGGGCTTGCATCCATACCGCCAACGCCGCTCCGTGCAACGACGGCAACGCCTGCACCCGCCGGGATACCTGCATCGCCGGCGTCTGCACCGGCGGCAACGCCGTCGTCTGCACCGCCCCGGACCAGTGCCACGACGCAGTCTCCTGCGACCCCGCCACCGGGACGTGCAGCACCCCGCCCAAGCCGGACGGCACGGCCTGCGATGACCGCAACGCCTGCACCCGCGCGGATGCCTGCATCGCCGGCGTCTGTACCGGCACGCAGCCGGTCGTCTGCATCGCGCGGGATCAGTGCCACGACCCCGGCGTCTGCGATCCCGCCAGCGGGCAGTGCTCGGACGCCGCCAAGCCGGACGGCGCGGCCTGCGACGACGGCAACGCCTGCACGGCGGGCGAAACCTGCTCGGGAGGAAGGTGCGGCGGCGGAGCGCCGGTATGCCCGGCGGCGGCGCCGGTGGCGGTGGTCGAGGCCGATGCGTCGGTCAGCTCGGCGAGTCCCGCCATCAACTTCGGAACGAGCGCGGTGCTCGAGCTGGACGCCAGCCCCGTGAAGCTCACGTTCCTCCGCGTCCGCGTGAGCGGCGTCGCAGGGCGCCAGGTGGCGTCCGCCCGCCTGCGGCTCCAGGTGGCGAGCCTCCCGAACTCCCAGAGCGTCGCGGGAGGGCGCATCCACCCGATGAGCTGCAGCTGGAACGAGCGAACGGTCAGCTGGAAGACCAAACCCGCCATCGACGGGCGCGTGCTCGCCACGGTGGGTATGGTGGCGCTCGGCCAGGCGGTGGACTTCGAGGTGACGAGCACGATCCGCGGCGACGGTGTGTACTGCTTCGCCCTCGAGAGCCCCTCCGCCGACGGCGTCCGGTACAACGCGCGCGAGGCAGCGGCAGGGAAGCCGCAGCTCGTCATCGAGGTTGGCGGAGCTCCGCTCTCGACGACGACCACGACGTCCACCACCACGACCACCACGACGACGCTTGTCGCGCCGGCCCCGGTCGCCACGGTCCAGGCCGACACCTTCGTCGAGTCCGACCTGCCGGCCATCAACTTCGGGACCAGAGCGCTGCTCTCGGCCGATGCCGGCCCCGCCGCGACGCGCACCTTCGTGCGCGTGGCCGTGAGTGGCGTCGGCGCCCGCAGGATCTCCTCCGCCCGCCTCCGGCTGCAGGTGGCGAAGGTGACGAATGCCCAGAGCGTCTCCGGCGGTAGCATCCACCCGATCACGAATTGCAGGTGGGACGAGCGGACGGTCAGCTGGAACACGCGGCCCGTGATCGATGGGCCCGCCCTCGCGACCCTGGGGGCCGTGGCCCAGGGCCAGCTGGTCGACTTCGACGTGACCGCCGCCATCTCGGGCGACGGCGTCTACTGCTTTGCGATCGACAACGCCTCGGTCGACGGCGTGAGCTACAACTCGCGCGAGGCGAGCGCCGGACGCCCGGCGATGATTCTCACGGTCGCGCCCTAGCGGCGAGTCGATCCCCCCGGGCACCCCACGAGGCGTTAGGCGCGCCTCAAGAGGGACGGGAGGGCGCGCCGAGGCGGCAGTTGCTAACGAGACCGCATGCGAGCTGGCAGCGTGGCCCAGCTCCTCGTCGTGAAGTACCTGCCATCGGCTCTGTCCACAGCTGGCCTTGCCGCGATGGCCGCCCTCGGAGTTCTCCTTCCACGCACGGCGCTCGCCCAATCGTCGGCCACCCCTGCCTTCGTCCAGGGAGCGGCATTCTCGACCGGGTCGCGGGTCTCGGCGATCACCGTTACACTCACCAGCCCCGTCGCCCAAGGGGATCTGCTGGTCGGGTGGATTTCCCAGTTCGACGCCCCCGAGCAGGCTCAGGTATCGGACAACGTGAACGGCACCTGGACCCGGGCGCCCGGGTCGATGACCTTCATGAGCGACACGGGCGACATCGCCCTCTATTACCGCGAGAACAGCCAGCCGGCTCCCAACGGGATCGCAATCACCGTAGCCGTCCCATCGACCGCGTACCTGCAGGGAACCGTCGCCGAGTATGCGGGCGTCGCGCTCGCCGGCTCGCTGGACCAGGTCGCCGCGGCGCGGGGTGTGGGGACGGCCGTCGACACCGGTGCGACCGCGGCGGTCGACGCGGGCGAGGTCGTGTTCGCGGCCCTGGTGACCGGCGGCTCTCCCGGTTCCGTGACGCCCGGCAGCAGCCTGGGCGTCCCGTACACGCCGCGGGCGCAGACGGCGAACGGATCCGCCTACGAAGAGGACATCACGTCGAGCGCCGCGGGCGGCCAGCAGGGGACGGCCACCCTCGCCTCCGCCACCGATTGGTACGCGGTGTGCGCCGTTTTTCATGCCCTTCCCGCCACTCCGCCCGGGGCCCCCTCCACCCCCGCCGGCTTCGAGGCCACCAGCGTGGCCTCCACACGAGTCACCCTCTCGTGGTCGGCGTCCACCGGCAGCGTCGCCGGCTATACCGTGTATCGAGACGGTTCCCCCATCGCGATCCTCTTCCTGAACGGTGCCGAGATCGGGAGGGCACGGCCCGACCCCACGACCTACGTGGACGAGGATGTGACGCCCTTGACCACCTACGCCTATTCCGTCGACGCCTTCGACATCGCGGACGAGCATTCGGCGCAGTCGGCACCCCTCACGATCATCACGCCGGTCGCTTCACCGGAATTCGTCCAGGGAGTTGCAGGTTCGTCCGCCAGCCGCATCGCCTCAGAGACCCTTGTCCTGACCGAGCCGGTCTTGCCCGGCGACCTCCTCGTCGGGTGGTTCGGCCAGTTCGACGCTCCCGGCGAGGTGCACGTCCTGGACAACGTCAATGGTCCGTGGACGCGCTCGGTTTCGACGACGTTCGGCGGAACGGGCGACATCGCACTCTTCTACCGCAGGAGTTCCTTCCCTGCGCCGTTCGGCCTCGTGATCACGGTGTCGGCGTCCGCCCCCGCCTATCTGCAGGAGGCGGTCGCGGATTACCGAAACGTGGCCGTGCTGGGAACGCTCGACCAAGCCCTGGTCGCGCAAGGTGTGGGAACCAACGCCAGCGCGGGTCCGACCGCCGCGATTCCCGCCGGTGAGCTGGTCGTCGCGGCCGTCATCACCGGGGGCCAGCCGGCTTGGGCGATTCCCGGAAGCAGCCAGATGGTGCCGTACGTCCTCGAGGTGCAGAACGGCAGCGCGTCCTCCGACATCGAGGACATCCTCTCCAGCGCCGCCGGCCCGCAGGAGGCGAGCATGACCCTCGGCACGGCTACCAACTGGTACATGGTGCTTGCCACCTTCCGTCCACTCCTGGGGATAGGACCAATTCTTCCTTGAACCGGCACATGGGGATCACCGCGTTCGCCCTGCTCGCACTGGCGGTCTTCGTCTCCGGGCCCACCCGGGCGGCACCGGCGCCGCGGCCGCCGGGCGCTCCGGACGATCCTTTTCTCTGCTACCGGGTACGGGCGTTCGGGATGCCGCGGTTCACCCCGATCCCGGCTGTTCCGGTGGCCGGTCCCCTCGGGCCGCTCACCGCCCACGTCACGAGGCCGATGTGGCTCTGCAACCCGGCCGACGTGAACGCCCGACGGGTGGTCGACGCGGCCACCGCCCTGGAGGGGTACAGGATTCAACCGCCCATGGCAGCCGTGCCGCAGCGCACGCTGCAGGTCACGAACGAGTTCGGGCCCCTGCGCACGGAGATCGGGAGGCCCGACGACCTGCTCGTCCCGACCGCCGAGAGCCTCGACAGCGACCCGCCGCTGCCCGCCGCGAGCGACGTCGACCGCTACGCGTGCCACAGGCTGAGGCTCGTCACGGACGGGCCTCCCTTCGCGCACATCGAGGGCGTTCGGCTCACGGATCAGTTCGGGACGAGATACCTCGACCTCACGACGCCGCGACACCTCTGCGCCCCGGTCAGCAACGACGGCGCCGGGATCAAGCACCTCAGCGGCTACTTCCTGTGCTACCGGGCGCAGCTCAGCCTCGCGGCGCCGCACGCCGCGCTCGGCCCCGCCCGCCAGCTCCACACGAACAACGAGTTCGGTCCCGGACGGCTGGCTGCAATCAGACAGGCGGAGCTGTGCGTCCCGTCCGTGAGGACCCCGGCGCCGCGCGGCTGCTTCAGCCGGGATTCGAGCCCGACCGGCTTCGACGCCATCGTCGCCGCCGGCTTCACGGTGATCGACACCGGCACCGACCCCGGAGTCGTGAACGCGCTGCCCGCCGGGCGTCGCGCGCTCGTCTGGCTCGGGAACTACGACAACACGACCTGTACGTGGGAGCGATCGGACGACTGGGTGGTCGCGAACGTCGGACTGCTCGCGGGCAACCCCAAGGTCGAGGCCTATAACCTCGCCGACGAGCCGCGCCTCTGGCAATGCCCCTCGGCGGTCCGGGACCTCGCGGCGCGGTCGGCGCTCGTCAAGTCGCTGGATCCCGGCAGGCCCACCTTCGCCGTCATCCAGCCGCACTTCCCGGAGAACCCCTACGCGCCCTACGTCGGCACGGTCGACATCATCGGGGTCGACCGCTACCCGTGCTCGTGGGCGGCGGGCTGCGTCTACGCGAAGATCGACGAAACCATCGGCCTGCTCGAGGCGGCAAAGGTGCCCCGCTACTGGGCGGTCGTGCAGGCGTTCGCGGACTCGTACTATCGCTGGCCGACCGTGGAGGAGCTCCACGAAGAGTTTCGGCACTGGCGTGCGTCGCGCATGGAGGGCTACGTCGTCTTTTCCTGGGCCTACCTCGGCGACAGCCTGGCGAACCATCCCGACGTTCTGAGCGCATTGACGGCGGAGAACGGCAGCTAGGAGTGCGCCGGGAATGACTCCAGAGGGCCGCCACCCGCAAGGACGGGACCGCGAGGGAGAAGGTCGGGGAGAACTCGCGTTCCGGAGGGGTGAGCGGGCAGCGCGAGGAGCAAATGCGCGCCTCGCGCGCGAGCGTCGACGAAGCCTGGTTCCTCGACCCATCTTGGGCACAGCGTTATTGACAGCTTGAAGTGCACGCGCCTATTGACACTGAGACTTCGCGCTCTCGGGTGCGATCATCCGAACAACGGCACTAGTCTAGATGCCAAGCGCGAGCAGGGATACGGTCCACGTCGAGGTGGACAGCGAGCGCAGGCTGGTCAGCCGCAGCCCCGCGCTACAGGGAGTCTTCCGCCAGGTTCAGCAGGTGGCGACGGCCGACGTGTCGGTCTTGATCACGGGTGAGACCGGCACCGGCAAGGAGCTCGTCGCCCGACTCGTCCACAAGCTGAGCCACCGAGCGTCCCGGGAGTTCGTCGCCGTGGACTGCAACGCCGTCGCGCCGACGTTGCTCGAGAGCGAGTTCTTCGGCCACGAACGCGGCGCCTTCACCGGCGCCGACCGTCGGCGGGTGGGCGTCTTCGAGCTGGCGGACGGCGCCACCCTTTTCCTCGACGAGATCGCGAACTTGGCCCTCGAGGCCCAGGCAAAGCTCCTGCGCGTGTTGCAGGAGCGCGAGTTTCGACGCGTCGGCGGCTCGAGCCTGATCCGCAGCGACTTTCGCCTGATCACCGCCAGCAACGCCGATCTTGCCTCGCGCGTGCGAGCGGGCGCCTTCAGGGAAGACCTGCTCCATCGCCTGACGGTGGTCGAGATCCATCTCCCGCCGTTGCGCGAGCGGCGGGAAGACATCCCGCTGCTCGTCAGCTACTTCATCGACCAGAAGCGACTGCTGCTGAAGCGCCCCGGTGTCTCTCGGGTCAGCCACGAGGCCCTCGACCTCCTCGTCGCCCGTGACTGGCCGGGAAACGTGCGGGAGCTCGAGAACGTCATCGAACGCGCCATCGTCGAGTGTCCCGGCGAAATGATCGAGGCCGCGCACCTCGTCCTCGGCGTGCATTCCGGATCGGGGCGACTCCCGGCGGAGGACATGGGCCTTCCCTTCCGCGTCGCCCGGCGACGCGCCCTGGGGATGTTCGAGAGCCTCTACCTCCTCTCGCTGCTGCGCCGCTGCCAGGGGAGCATCAAGAAGGTCGCCCTGCATGCCGGCATCACGACCAAGCACGTCCGCACCCTGATGAAGCGGCACGGGCTCTCGCGGCGGGACTTCCGGCCGCTGCGCGTGCGCGCTCGTCGGGTGCCCGTCGCGGGCGGAACCCAGCCGCTCTGATCGCACCGACGAGGTGCGCTTCGGTGCGGCGCGAGGGCGAGATGCGTCCGAAGCGCACCGGGGAGGTTCCTCCTGCGCGCTCACGACGGGGTGAGAGCACACCTCCGCGGTGCGCTTCTGGAATCGCCGGCGCGGCGTCCCCGGGCATGGCGGACGCTCGGGCGCCGGTCGGCGCAGCGGCCTCGATAGCCGGGCGGCGGCAGACACGGGCGACGCAAGCGGCACGGCGGTTGCTCGCTCGCACGCTCAGGCCCCGCTTCCGTCGCCGAGCCGAAGAGGAGTTGCCGGAGGCATGCAAGACGGCGCTGGGAATCGATGGTGAAGTGTCCGTGCCTCTACAGCACCGCGGCGCCCATCTGCCGCGCGGATTTGGAGTCGATGCACGTCCCGCCGCTCGTGCACCTGAATCGCTTCTGCCTGACCGAGCACTACCGGCGCTGCGATCTCTACCGCCGCTTCCTGGAGATGCTCACACACGAGCCCGGACGGTGGCGCGTGCAAGGTCCCGGCAACGGAGCCGCCACGGGCGATGATGCAGGCTTGCCAGACAGCACTCGGGCACGGAAGCCATAGGAAATGCAAGACCCCTTGCGGGAGCGAGTCACATGAGAAGACCGTCTGCGGCGATGCTCCTCCTCTGGGCGGGTCTGGCCCTGCCGTCGCCCGCGCGGGCGGACCCTGCGGCGTCCCTCCACTGCCCGACCGGGACGACGCTCGTGCGAACCCAAACCAAGGCGTGTCCCACCGAACGGCGGCGGCCGGCCGTCATCGTACAACGCGCCTGCTGCCAGGGACGGAACGGGAAGCTCCGGTGCGCGCACTTCCCCGACTGCCCGACTCGATCTCCGTCGTGACCCTCCGCTCGACAGCCGTCGCGCTCCTGATCGGGTCTGCGCTCGGCAGCGGCTGCGGCCTCGGGGCGAGGCCCCAGGTCGGCACCGGCCCCGGGCGGCCCGAGCCCTCGTCGGCTGCCGTGGCGGGCGACGTGATGAGCGCGCGGGACCGAACCCGTCTCGAAGCGCTCGCCGCCGAGCGCGCGCTCGAGCCCTCGGACGGCGGCTACCGGATCGGACCGGACGATCTGCTCGAGATCCGCATCCCGGACCTGGTCGACGTGCAGGGCCCGTGGCCGCGGCCGGGGCTCGGCGCCCCGGGGCCGGCCGCTGTGGCGGCGGCACCCGCGGTGCAGGGCGTGCGCGTGAACGCCAGCGGCTACGTGAGCCTTCCCCTGATCGGCCTGGTGCGGGCCGAGGGGTTCACCCCGACCGAGCTGGAAGCGGAGATCGCGCGGCGCCTCGTGGAGGCCGGGATCCTCCGCGTGCCGCAGGTGAGCGTGCAGATCGCGGAGTACCGCAGCCGGGTCGTCGCGGTGGTCGGCAGCGTCGAGCGCCCCGGCCTCTATCCCCTCACGCGCCCGCGGGCGACACTCTCCGACCTCGTCTGGGCGGCCGGCGGGCCGACCAAGGAGGCCGGCCGGGTGGTCGAGTTCGTGCCCGTGGGGGGCTCGACCTCGTCCGGGCCGGGGCAGACGGCGCCGGCCGGCGCGCCGATGCGGATCGACCTCGAGGTTCTCCTCCATGCCAGCGGGGGCCACGCGGGGCGACTCGATCCCCGCGTGCGCCCCGGAGACGTCATCACGGTCTCCCCCGCCGGGAGCGTGCTCGTCGACGGCTGGGTGGACAAGCCGGGCTCCTATCCGGTCACCCGCGGCCTCACGCTGAGCGGCGCGATCGCGGCCGCCGGGGGGAATCTCTTCCCGGCCGACCGCCACCACGCCACCGTGAAGCGTGTCCTCGGCCCCGGCGAGGAGCACTCCTTCACGGTCGACCTCGAGGCCATCGCGGAGGGCCGCTCGCCCGACGTGCCGATCACCGACGGCGACGTCGTGCGCGTCCCCAGCGCGGGCGCCCGCCTCGTTCCGTGGGGCGTATGGACCGTCGCTCGTGATCTGGTGCGCGTCGGGGGCAACGTGCTGCTCTTCTAGCGGAGAGGTTATCCGTGGCCGCCGCCGATCGACCGCTGTTCCCTCTGCCCGACCCGACGGGCGCGCAACCGACGCCGCCGGGCGGATATCTCCCGCCGCCGATCATCGACGCCGAGTTCAGCGGGGCGCCGCGCCACCTGCGGGAGTACCTCTGGGTGCTCCACAAGTACCGCTGGCTGGCAGCCACCTGCTTCGGGCTCACGTTCGGGTTGACGGTCTTCGCCACGCTCCTCACGCCTCGCCTCTACAGCGCGTCGACGCGGCTCGAGCTCGCGCGCCAGTCCCCCATCCAGCTCCGCCTCGAGGGCAATGTGCTCCGCCTCGACGACGGGGACCCTTCCGCAAACGGCGCCGCGACCTTCCTCAGCACGCAGGTGGCGGCGCTGCAGAGCCGCGACCTGGCGGAGCGCGTCATCCGCAGCCGTGGGCTCGCCGACAGCGAGGCCTTCCTCGATCCGGGCTCCCGCCGGCGCGGCCTCCTGTCGCTCAGCGGGACCATGCTCCGGCTCCTCCGCCCGCGCGGCCTCGAGACGGCCCCGGCGGGGCCCTCCGAGGACGGGAGCGCGGGTCGAGGGTCGGTCGATCCCGCCCTGATCGACCGCTACATGCGCTACCTCTCGGTCCAGGAGATCCGCGGGACGGACCTCGTGGCGGTGCGCTTCACGACCCCCAGCCCCTCCCTCTCGGCCTTCCTGGCGGCGGCCCACACGCAGGCGTACCTGGAGGCCAACGAGGAGGCGCGGCGCGCCGACGACGTCACCGCCAAGGAGTTCCTGGGTCGCCAGCTGCGCGAGTCGCGGGACCAGGTGGACCGCGCGGAGGCGGCGCTCAGCCGCTTCGCTGCCGAGCACCCGAACGTCGCCATCAACGAAGAGCAGAAGACGGTCGCACAGAGGATCGCGGACGTCTCGAGTCTGCTCAGCAAGGCGGAAGGCGCCCGGCTCGCGCTCCACAGCCGATACGAGTTCCTCACCCGGCCCCACGGCGACGCCCTCGCCTACTTCCTCGACCGTCCGGGCATCCAGAAGCTGCACCTGGCGCTCCTCGACCTCCGCGCCCAGCGGGCGGGCCTCGGGCAGCGGCTCGGCCCGAAGCACCCGCAGATCCTGGAGCTCGGGCGGCAGCAGGCCGAGATCGAGCAGCAGCTCGGCGCCGAGGTCGCGCAGGAGGTGGCGGCGGTCCGCAGCCGCGACGAGGCCGCCCAGCTGCGCGAGGAGGAGCTGCGGCGCAAGCTCGCGCACCTGGGTGCGACGGCGGTCGAGCTGCGCGACCTCGGGGCTCGCTACCAGCTGCTCAAGAACGACGTGGAAACCGGCCACGCGCTCCATGCCTCGTTGCTCAAGCAGCAGATGGAGACGGCCGTGAACTCGGAGCTCGCCGCCTCCAACGTGCGGGTCATCGAGCGGGCCGAGGTGCCCCTGCATGCGAGCAGGCCGAACATGCCCCTCGACCTCACCCTCGGCGTGCTCGCGGGGCTCGTGCTCGCGGTGGGAGCGGCCTTCGGCTGCGAGTACTTCGACCAGAGCGTCAAGAGCCGCCACGAGGTGGAAGGGTTGCTCCGGCTGCCGACGCTCGCCGTCATCCCCAACTTCGCGCTCGCCCGGCGCGCGACCGCGCGCGCCCTCCACGCCCGCGGGCTCCCGGCCATGCCCGACGCGAACGGCCCGGCGACGAACGGCAGCAGCGGCGAGGACGGGGCCGGGGGCCCCAGCGACCTGGTGGTCCTCCGGGAGCCGTGGTCCCGGGTCGCCGAGGCGTTCCGCAGCTTCCGCACCGCCGTCCTCTTCTCCGTACCGGAGGCGCCGCCCAAGGTGATCCTGGTGACCAGCACCCGGGCCGCGGAGGGCAAGACGGTGGGGAGCATCAATCTCGCCACGGCGCTCGCCCAGGCGGGGTCGCGCGTGCTGCTGCTCGACGCCGACCTGCGCCACCCGCGGTGCCATCGCCTGCTCGGCGTCGACGCCGCGTGCGGGCTCTCGAGCTGTCTGGCGGGCGAGGTGGAGCTGGGGAGCGTCCTCCAGGCCCTCGACGCGCCCCCGCTGTCCTTCATTCCGGCGGGGCCCTTGACGGTGGCCCCGGCCGAGCTGGTGGGCTCGGTGCGTATGCGCCAGGCGCTCGCGGAGCTGAGGGGGCAGTACGACTTCGTGATCGTCGACACGCCGCCCGTGCTGCCCGTGACGGATGCCGTGGTGCTCGCGACGATGGCCGACGCCGTGGTGCTCGTGGTGAAGGGGCATGCCACCCCGCGCGAGCTCGTGCGCCATGCCCGCGACCGGCTGGCGATGGCGGGCGCCCGCCTCCTCGGCGTGGTGGTGAACAACGTCGACCTCGCCTGGGGAGACTTCTACTTCTATGACGACTACTACCGCGACGACCAGCAGCCGCCGGCGGAGGCGCGCGCATGAGCCCCGTCGATCGCAGGCTGCTCTGCACCTTGCAGGCGCTGGTGCTCGGGCTGCCGCTCTTCCTGGGCGGACGCCAGGCGTGGGCCGTGACCGCCGCCTCGGCCGTGATTCTTCTCCTGCTCGCCGTGACGCTCCGCGAGCGGCGGCGCCGTGGCGCCCCATACCCGCCGGGGATCGCAGCGCTCGTCGGCCTGGTTGCACTCGCGCTCGCGACGACCCTGCCGCTGCCCCCGGCCGTGCTCCGCTGGATCGCACCCGCCACGGCCCGCCTCTACTCCGAGATGCTCCCGGGCTGGCCCGGCGCCGGCGGCTGGGCGCTCTGGCGGCCGCTCGCCCTCGACCCCTACGCGGCGTGGGCCGCGCTCGGCCGGTTCTCGATCGGGCTCGGAGCCTTCGTCGTCGCCGTCTCCTATCCCTGGCGCACCCGGGACCCCGCAGGAGATGGACGTCCCATGGTCTTCGCGCGGCTCCTGCTGACGCTGATCGCCGGGGGCGTGCTCCTCGCCTGCCTCGGGCTCCTGTCGGAGCTGGCCGGCAACGGAAGCATCCTCTGGGTCACGGGCGTTCCGGCGTCGAGCGAGCGGGTATCGGGCCCCTTCGTCAACCCGAACCACTTCGCCGCGTGGCTGGAGATGGTGATTCCTGCGACCGTCGCCTACGTCCTCGTAGTCATGGACCGGGTCCGCCGCCGGCTCGGCCGGGCGGCCCATGCGGCGCGGGGGAGGGGCATGCACCCCCGGCAAGCGTGGGTCTCGGCGCTGATCGTCCACCAGCGACGTCTCTGGGCGCCGTTGGCCGCGTGCGCCGGCCTGCTGCTCATGGCGCTCGCCCACGTGGCGAGCGGCTCGCGGGGCGGAAGGGCGGCTCTGCTCGTCGGCCTCGCCGTCGCCGGCGCGGGGATGGCGTCGAGCGCGGGCCGCAGCCCGCGCAGGCGGTGGGCAGCCGCGGCCGTGGCGCTCGCCCTCGTGCTGGCGGCAGGCCTCTCGGTCGCCCTCTGGCGCGCCGCCGACGAGGTGCGCGCCGCCGAGGCCGTGGACGTGAGCCTCGCGAGCCGCCTCGCCGTGAGCGCCGCAGGCTCCGCGATCGTCCGCGACCATCCGCTGTTCGGCACCGGTCTCGGCTCGTGGCTGCATGCCTTCCGTCCGTACCAGGCGCCGCCCGTCGAGGGCGGCATCTGGGATCATGCCCATAACGACTATCTCGAGCTCGCGGCCGAGGGCGGACTCGCAGGGGTCGCACTGGTGCTCCTCTTCGCGCTCGCCCTGGTGCGCGCCGCGGCGCGGCGGCCAGCCCCCGCCGCGCCCGTGGCCGCGCCGTCCCCCGACCGCGAGCGGTCGGCGGCCCATTCCCGCGAATTCGAGCTCCCGGACTGGCGTGCGGCGCTCGGGCAGCCCTCCTTCCTGCGCTGGGGACTCGTGGGCGGTGTGGCGGCGATTCTCGTGCACAGCCTGATCGACTTCGGGCTGCGCATGCCGGCGAACTTTCTCTCTCTCATGGTCGTCCTCGCACTCCTCGTGCTGAGCGGGGCGCCCCAGCCGGCGGGCGGCACCCGGGCGCTCCGTGTGCTCGTCGTGCTGTTGCTGGCGGCCGCCGTGCCCCAGGTCGCCAACCGCGCGCGGATGCTGGCCGGCACCTCGCCCCTTTCACCCGGCGACTGCCTGGCGGCGGCGGACCTCCTGCTGGCAGAGCAGGGCGACGGCGCGCAGCCCCGCGCCCTGGCGCTCATTCGCCGCGCCCTCGATCGCTCCCCGGCGAACCTCGAGGCTCACCAGGCGCTCGCCGCCGCTCTCGGGCCCGGGCCGGAAGCGGAGGCGGAGCTGCGGCGCGCACTCGCGCTCAGCCCCTGGTCCGGCGAGATCCGCGACGGCCTCGGGCTTCGGCTCTGGGCGCGCGGCGCACGGGCGGAGGGCGCCGCCGAGCTCGAGGAGTCGATGTTCCGCTTCCCCTCGCTGGCGTCGCACGCCTATCTGGGCCCGGCCGGCCAGCTCGAACCACGCGATGCGGGACAGCTCATCCAGGCGCTGGACGAGGGGGACGTCCTCGGCCTGCGCTTGGCGGCGCTCGAGGACGCGATGGCCGAGGCGATCGGCCGGGGCCTCGACCGTGCCCTGCGCGAGCCGCCGGCAGGGGAGGAGCGCGCGGCGATCGTGGAGGATCTCGCGACCTTGCTCGAAGCGCGCGGCCGCTGGAGCGAGGCGGCTCGAGCCTTGGTTGCCGAGGCGGACCACGGCGCCGGCAGCGGCCGCACGCTGGCGCGCGCGGCGCGCGACTATCTCGAGGCGGGCGATCGGGCGGGCGCCGAGCAGTCGCTGCTGGCCGCGCTGACTCAGGCCCCCGAGCGGGGCGATCTCTACCGCACGCTCGCGGTGGACGTCTACGCCGCCCGCGGCGACTTCTCGGCGGCGGAAAATGTCCTCCACGCCGGGGAGCGCAACGCGCTCGACATGCTGCCCGTCTACCACGGCGTGACCGAGGTGCTGGCGCGGCGCGAGTCGACGCGTGGCGACGAGGTCACGGGCGCCGCCCTGCGGCCGCGGGCGCCGGAGGACCCGGAGGTCGTGCCATGATCGGGCTGCAGGTTCACCCGTGATCCGAAGCTCGTTTGCCGCATCGATGCCGAGTCCGCCGGCGCCGCAGGGCGCTCGGTCGCTGCAGCGCAACGTGGCCTGGGCGCTCGTCGGCAATCTCGGCTACAGCGCCTGCCAGTGGGGCGTCCTCGCCTGCATCGCCAAGCTCGGCACCGCCGCCGACGTGGGGCTCTTCGCTCTCGGGCTCGCGCTCACGGCGCCGGTCATCACGCTCACCAACCTCAACCTGCGGCTGCTGCAGGCCACCGATGCGCGCGAGGACTACCCATTCAGCGTGTATTTCTCCGTGAAGCTCCTGGGCACCGCCCTCGGCCTCGGGGCCATCGCCGCCATGGCCCTCGGTCTCGGCTACCGCGGCGCCACCCTCTCCCTGATCCTCGCGGTCGCGGTGGCCAAGTCCTTCGAGGCGGTGAGCGAGCTCGTGTTCGGGCTCCTGCAGAGGGCGGAGGACATGCGGCGGATCGCGGTCTCGATGCTCGCCAAGGGCACCGTGAGCGTGCTGGCGGTCGGGGTCGTCCTCAAGCTGACCGGGAGCCTCGTGCTCGCAACCCTGGCGATGGCGGTGTGCTGGGGAAGCGTGCTCGCGGTCTACGACCTGCCGGCTGCCGTCCGGCTGACGACCATTCGACCGAGCCTGGCGCTCGGCTCCTTGGGCGGCCTCACCTGGGTCGCCCTCCCGCTCGGGTGCGTCGCGGGTCTCGGCAGCCTCACCTTCAATGTGCCGCGCTACGCCATCGAGGCCAGCATCGACCCCCGCGCGCTCGGCCACTTCACGGCGCTCGCTTACCTCTTCGTCGCGGGGAATCAACCGCTGCTCGCCTTGGGAGCGGCGGTGAGCCCCCGGCTCGCGCGGCACTTCGCCACCGATCCGAGGGCTTTCCGGCGCCTTACCCTGCAGACGACCCTGATCGCAGGCGGTCTCGGGCTCGTGGCGGTCGCGATCTCGGCGCTCTGCGGCCGGGCTCTGCTGACCGTGGCGTACGCTCCGGAATACGCCGAGTACGCCCCGATCCTCGTGTGGCTCGCGGTGGCAACGGGCATCGCCTTTCTCGCCACCGCCCTCGGCAATGCGGTCACCGCGGCCCGGCGCTTGCCGGAGCAGCTCCCGATCGCGCTGCTGAGCCTCGCGATCTGCACCCTCGCGAGCTGCCTCCTCGTGCCACGCTATGGGCTGCTCGGCGCGGCGTGGGCGGTGCTCGCCACCGAAGCAACGAGGCTCGCCTGCCTCGCCGTCGTGTACGCGGCGGCGATCGCGGCGCGCGCGGGGCACAGGTCGCCCGCTCCGAGGCCGCGGGTGTCGACCAGGCGGCAGCCGTCCCGGCCCGCCGGCGGGCGGAAGGTGACCGCGCACGAGGGCTCCGCCCGCCTGCTGGTAGAGATCACCGGCTGCTCGGGGAGCGGCAAGTCGACGCTGCTGAAGGCAGTCCTGGATCACTGTGCCGAGCGCGGCGTAGGGGTGGCGACTGCTCCGGAGGTTCTGCTCGGCGGGATCCCCGCCCCGATCGTCTCCAGCCGCTTTCTCCTGAACCTCGCCTTGGACTTGAGAGGGCTGCGCGAAACCGTCGTCGCCCGCCAACACCTCGAGTTCCTGGCGTTCGCGAAGTCGGTGATACGACGCGACACCGACTGGCGCATCACGGGTTTCAATGCGTACCGCAGCGTCGTGCGAAAACTCGGCGTGTATGCGGCGCTGTCCCGGAGGCCGAGCAGCCAGCCCGTGCTGGTCGACGAAGGCACCATCCACTCCGCCCACAACATCCTGGTCCACGTCCACAACCCGCCGCGCGCCGAGGACATCGACGCCTTCTGTCGCCTGGTCCCCATGCCGGATCTCGTCGTTCACGTCACGGCGCCGCTGGAGGTGGTGCTGGCCAGGACCTTCGCGCGCCGAGATCCACCGCTGCGAGGACGATCACGCGAAGAGACCGAACGCTTCATCCGCCACGGCTACGTCCTTTGGGATCAATTGATGACGCATGAATCGCTTGCGCGAAGAACGGTGAGGGTGACCTGCGATGGCGAGAGCCCAGGAACATGCCGCGTCCCGGCAAGAGAGCTCGTGGACTTTCTCCTCGGGCCAGGCGCGAATACTTCCCGTGCTGCTGCCCGTCTTTGATGCGCTGGACGGGGCCGGCGTGCGCTATTGCCATTGGAAGAGCAACCGCAATCTGGCCAGCGCTCTGCGTGGCGATACCGACCTGGACCTCCTGGTTCATCGAGGCGACGCGGCCCGGTTCCGCTCGATCGTAGAGCTCGCGGGTTTCCGGCCCACCAGGAGCAGCGGCCATCCGTCGATCGCCAACTACTACGGCCTGGACGAAGAGAGCGGCAAGCTCGTCGACCTCCACGTCTACTACCGGACCATCACCGGGGCCACGATCAAGAACTACCATCTGCCGGTGGAGAGCATGTTGCTCGAGGGAGCACGGCGGACGGAACACGGGGTCTACCTCCCCGCCCGCAGCGCCGAGCTCGTGCTGTTCGTCATCCGCAAGACCCTCGACTACGCGGTGCTGAGCGAAGCGCTCCGACCCCGGCAATGGAAGAGGAACGCGGAGGAGCTCGGGTGGTTGAGCGAAGGGGTCGGCGAGGAGGAGGTCGCGGCTCTGCTGCGCGAGCACCTTCCGACCATCGACTTCGCGTTCTTCCAGCAGCTCCGAGATTCCATACGGTCGGATACATCCAGGGTCCGTCGCTTCCTGCTCGGCCGCGCGCTGGCATCCCGGCTGCGACCCCATCTCCGGTATCGATCCCCCCTCGCCATCGTCCTCCGGACCCGCCACCTCTGCACGAGGGTCTGGCTTGCGCTGCGGCGCGCGCGGCGGACCGAGACACTCCTCTCCGGGGGCGCCGTCGTGGGGGTGGTCGGCTCGGACGGCTCGGGGAAGTCCACGCTGGTCCGCGAGGTGAGCCGCTGGTTGGGAGGGTTCCTGTCGGTGGCAACCGTGCACGGGGGGAAGCCGCCCCCCACGCCGGCGACGCTCGCGCCACGCGCGCTCCTGCCGCTGCTGCGGCGGCTCGTGCCGAGGTATCGCCTCTCCCGCCTCGAGGCGGGAAGCGCGACGGGGCTCGAGACGCTGCCGCGCGGGCACCTGCTCATCCTCCACGCGCTCCGCGCCGTGATGCTCGGCTACGAGCGGAAGCGGCTGCTGGTGCGCGCCCACCGCAGGGCCGCAGGCGGCACCATCGTCATCGCCGACCGCTACCCGACCCGGCAGCCGGGTGTGCCCGAGGGTCCCAGCCTGCACTTCCTGCTCGAGGACGCCCGGCTGCTCTACCGGTGGCTCGCCCGGGTGGAGGAGCGGCTCTACCGCTCCATCCCGCCACCCGATCTGATCCTGTCGCTGAACGTCCCGCTCGAGGTCGCCATCCAACGCAACCTGACGCGAGCCAAGCCGGGCGGGCCCGAGCCGACGGAGTACCTGCGCCGCCGCCACGCGCAGTGCGCGAAGCTCGATTTCGCGGGGGTGCCGGTGCACCGAGTCCACACGGACGGGAGCCTCGATCACACCCTGCGATCGGTGAAGACGTTCATCTGGAGGACGCTGTGAGCCGCGTTCCGAGGCGTAGCCATGGATAGCGCCGCCCTCGTGGCCGTTGCCGTGATCGTCGGCGTCCCCGCGGCCTTCGTCGCGGCCCGCATCTGCACGGAGCCGTTCACGGGCCTGTGCCTGTGGGTGCTCCTGCTGCCGGTCACGAAGACCGTGGCGAGCCTCATGGGATATCCGTTTGGCGCGGGCCCGATCGTGCTGCAGAAGCTGACCCTCGCCGATCCCGTCCTGCTCCTCACCGCCTTCGGCGCCTGGGTCAGCGCGAGCGGGGCGGCCGGCGCGCTCGGCGAGCGGCAGGGGCGCCGCATCGTCGGGCTGCTCGCCGCCTTCTGCACGGTCGGCATCCTGTCGGCGACCCTGGGCCCGACGGGCTCGGAGTCGTTGATCGAGCTGGCCACCTACGTCTGGCTCTGCGTGTCCCTGGTCGTGATCTGCAGGTTGCTCGGCTCTCGCGAACGAGCCCGGCGCGTCCTCTCCGCCTGGCGGTGGGCAGGCGCCGTGGCGTGCGCGGCCGGCGGCGCGGCCACCGTGCTCTTGTGGCGCGGGAGCCTCGACAACCTGCTGGTGCAGGGCGGCAGGGTCGCGGGCCTCTTCGAGGGGATCAACCAGCTGCAGTCCTTCATGATCGCCGTCATCCCCTTCCTCTGTGCCAGGGCCCTCAGCTCCGCGGCGTCGCGCGGCGCGCGCGCCCTGCACGGCGCCCTCGTCGTGATCGCGTTCCTGAGCGTGGTGGCGAGCGGGAGCCGCGGCGGGGTCGTCTTCGCGGCGCTGTCGATCTGGCTGATGGTCATGCTCACCTCGCCGCGCCTCTGTCTCGTCTGGACCTGCGCGGCGCTGCTCGCCGCGGGATCGGCGTGGCGGCAGTACGAGCGGCACCACGACGAGCTGCCCTACGGCATTCGGCGGGCCGTCTCCTTCCTCGAGTCGGACTCCCACGATCTGCGAGACATGAGCCCGCGGCGGGCGGACCAGCTCGTCGCCTGGCGCACGGTCTTCGCCGAGCACCCTCTCCTGGGCGTGGGACCAGGGGGGTTCGCGGCGACCATCCCCGAGCTCGTGCCGGGCGGACTCGCGCAGGAGATGCACAACTCGTATCTCGGGGTGCTCGCCGAGACCGGTGCCGTCGGCAGCCTGCTCATGTTCGGGTTGCTGGCCGCGGCGATGGCGAGGAGCGTGAGGTTCCTCGGCTGGACCCGGCGCGCGCGCGACCCGGAGGCCCTCACGGTCGCCCGGGCGCTGCTCGTCTCCTACCTGTCGCTCCTCCTCTACGGGATGCTGAACTACGGGCTGCGACAACGACACTTCTGGTTCGTCATCGCCCTGATCGTCGCGTTGCCCCACATCTATCCGAGGGCGCGCCCTGGCGTTCGCGTCGCCGAGCACGGGACGCCGCTCGCGTACGGCACCGTCCGATGTGCGGTATCGCAGGCCTGATCAGCGTCGGGACGGGGCCCCTCGACCCCGGGCTCGTCCGCCGGATGACCGCCGCGCTCGCCCACCGCGGTCCGGACGGCGAGGGGTGGTGGACCGACGGGGAGGCCGCGCTCGGGCATCGGCGGCTCGCCATCATCGACCTGGAAGGCGGCGCACAGCCGCTCGAGAACGAGACGGGCTCCGTGCGGGTCGTGTGCAACGGCGAGATCTACAACTACCGCGAGCTCCGCGTGGCGCTCGAGGCACGGGGCCATCGGTTCCGCACGGCGAGCGACTGCGAGACGATCGTCCATCTCTACGAGGAGCACGGACCCGACGCCGTGGCGCGGCTCAACGGAATGTTCGCGCTCGCCATCTGGGATCGCACGCTCGAGCGCCTCGTGCTCGCCCGCGACCGACTGGGCATCAAGCCGCTCTTCTACAGCAGCGTGGGCCCCCGGGGGTTCGGCTTCGCATCGGAGATCAAGGCGCTCCTCGCCGCCCGGATGTCGCGGCGCGAGGTCGACCCGGACGCGCTGCTGCACTACCTGAGCTGCGGGTACGTCCCCGGGACGGACACGATCTACCGCGACGTGCATCGCCTCGCTCCCGGAGAGCTCCTCGTCCTCGACCCCCGCGGCCTGCGCCGGCGGCCGTACTGGACCCTCGAGCCCGGAGCGCCGCTCCGTTCGAGGACGGCGGCCGCGGAGGAGCTGCGCGCCCTGCTGACGGCGGCCGTGCGCGAGCACCTGGTGTCGGACGTGCCGGTCGGCGTGTTCCTGAGCGGCGGCATCGATTCCTCGGTGGTCAGCACCCTGGCCGCCGCCTCGGCCGGCCCGCTCAGCACCTTCTCCGTCACGTTCCCCGAGGATCCGATCTTCGACGAGGCGCGCTTCAGCCGGCAGGTGGCGAGACGGATCGGCAGCCTCCACACCGAGATCCCCTTGACGCGGGCCCATATCCTCTCGGCGGTGCCGCCGGCCCTCGACCACCTCGACGAGCCCTTTGCCGACCCCTCGCTCGTGCCGTCCTTCGAGATCGCCCGCGAGGCGCGCCGGCACGTCAAGGTGGTGCTGTCCGGCGACGGGGCCGACGAGCTGTTCGCGGGCTACGCGAAGCACCTGGGCGAAGTGTACGCCGCATGGGCGCCACGGCCTCTCGTCTGGCTGCTCGGCCAGGCGGCGTCGGTCGCGCCCGCCGGCCGAGGGAATCGCCTCGAGGAGACCGTCCGGAGGCTCGGGCGGCTGGCCGACGGCGGCGGCATCGCCGACACGGGGCGGCGGTATGCGCGCTGGGCAAAGGTGTGCGGGGAAGCCGAGGTGCGCGCGCTGGTCCCGGACCTGAGCCCCCGCCGCACCGCCACCGACCTGTTCGCGGCCGAAGCGCTGCGCTTCGGCGCGCTCGACCACGGCGACCGGATCAACCGTATGCTCTACACCGACACTCGGCTCGGGCTCCCGGGGGACATGCTCGCCAAGGTCGACACGGCGAGCATGGCCAACGCCCTCGAGGTTCGCGTTCCGTTCCTGGACCATCGGGTGGTCGAATACGCCTTCCGGATCCCGGGCCGCTGGAAGATCGGCGCGCTGCGCGGCAAGCGCATTCTTCGCCAGGCGTTCCGGGACGTGCTGCCCCCCGAGGTCGTCCGCCGGGGCAAGCGCGGCTTCGAGCCCCCCGCCGGTGAGTGGTTCCGCCGCGAGCTCCGGGACCTCTTCCGTGACGTCATCGCCACGGGGGGCCGCTTCCTGCCGTGCGTGCGGCGGGACGCCGTCGACGCGCTCTACACGCAGCACGTGACCCGCCGAGCCGATCGCTCGAAGGAGCTCTGGGCCCTGTTCGCGCTGCACTGGTGGGCCACCAGAAACGGCGCGGGCCTGTGACGCAGCCATGTCAGCCACCCTTCGCATCGTCGACGTGATCAACACGGCCGCCTCGGCCAAGGAGATCCTGCTCGATCGAGCGCGGCACTTCCATCGCCCGCCCGCGGTCGAGAGCTGGATCGTCTGCAGCGCCGGCGACCACGTGGACCAGATCCGGCGCGCCGGTCTTCCCGTCGCCGTCATCGACACGCCGCGCGGGCTCGACCCCGCGGCGCTGGCGCGAGCGACCTGGCGTCTCGCGCGATTCTTCCGGCGCTGCAAGCCGGACCTCGTCCACACGCACAGCTCCATCCCGGGCGTCGTGGGCCGGCTCGCCGCGCGGGCCGCCGCCGTGCCGATCGTCGTCCACACGGTACACGGATTCCACTTTCACCGCGGCTCGCGGCTGCCGTCGCGGCTGCTCTCGTGGGCCGCCGAGCGATCCCTGGCGCGCTTCACCGACATGCTCCTCACCCAGAACCAGGAGGACCTGCGGGTGGTCCGCCGCTGGCGGGGCGTACGGGCACGGTGCATCGGCAACGGCATCGACGCCGAGCGATACGCCCGCGCCGCGCACCTGCACGCCGGCCCGGGACGCGTGGTCGCCTGCATCGCGCGCTTCGAAGCCGTGAAGAACCATCACGACCTGCTGCACGTCTTCGCGCGGGTCCACGCCGCGTGCCCGCAGGCCCGGCTGCGCCTGGTGGGTGACGGCCTGCTCCGCCCGGCCTGCGAGCGCCTCGCCGCAGACCTCGGCATCGCCGCCGCCACGGAGTTCGCGGGCTACCGCGAGGACGTCGACGCGCTGCTGGCGGACGTCGACGTGGCCGTGCTCCTCTCCTGGAAGGAGGGCATCCCCCGCGGCCTCCTCGAGCCCATGGCGGCGGCCATCCCGGTCGTCGCCTGGCGCGTCAAGGGGAATCGCGAGGTGATCAGGCCCTCGCAGAGCGGGCTCCTCGCGGCGCCGGGCGACCTCGACGAGACCGCCGCGCACATCGTCCGGCTGCTCCAGGACCCCGCCCTGCGGGCACGGCTGGGCGGAGCGGCGGCCGAGCGGGTGCACCGTCGCTTCGAGGAGACCGCGGTCGTCGCGCGGCTGCGCGATGCCTACGGCTCCCTGCTCCGCGAAGCCGGCTACGTGCTGCCGGCCCATTGGCATCCGCATCACGTCGCGCAGAGCCATGATCAACGTACCGTTCTTTCGGCCTGACATCGACGACGAGGACGTCGCCGCCGTCGTCGAGGCGCTCCGCTCCGGGTGGATCACCACCGGACCGCGGGTGCAGGCGTTCGAGGCGGCCTTCGCTCGCTACGTCGGAGCGGCGCATGCGGTGGCCGTCAACTCGTGCACCGCAGCCCTCCACCTGGCGCTCGCGGCGCTCGGCCTCAGGCGCGGGCAGGCGGTGCTCGTCCCGACCCTCACCTTCGCCGCCACGGCCGAGGTCGTCACCTACTTCGATGCCACCCCGGAGTTCGTGGACGTGGAGCCCGACACGCTGTGCATGGATCCCGCGGCGGTGGAAACCAGGCTCGCGCGCGCGTGGAATCGGACGGCCGAGATCGTGGGCGCCATCGCCGTGCACTACGGCGGCCAGATGGCGCCGATGCCGCACCTGGCGCGCCTGCTCCGCGCGGCGCGCTGCTTCGTCGTCGAGGACGCGGCGCACGCCTTGCCGGCGGCGGCGTACGACCCCGAGACCGACCGGTGGATCGGCGTCGGAGCCCTCGCCGACGTCACCGGCTTCTCGTTCTACGCGAACAAGACCATCACCACCGGCGAAGGCGGCATGGCCACGACCGCCGACCCCACCCTCGCCCAGACGATGCGCAGCCTCAGCCTGCACGGCATGTCGCAGGACGGGTGGACGCGTTTCGGCGCGGGCGGCAGCTGGGACTACGCGATCGCGGCGCCCGGCTTCAAGTACAACATGACCGACATCGCGGCGGCGCTCGGTCTCCGGCAGCTCGCCAAGGCGGACCGCTTCCGCGCGCGGCGGGCGGACGTGGCGGCGCGCTACACGGCGGGCCTCGGCGATCTCGAGGAGATCGAGACCCCGCGCGAGCGGGCCGACCGCCGACACGCCTGGCATCTCTACCCGATCCGGCTCCGCCTCGACCGTCTGGCGATCGGCCGCGACGAGTTCGGTCAGGCGCTCGCCGCGCGGGGGGTCGCGACCAGCGTCCACTGGCGCCCGCTGCACATGCAGCCCTACTACGCCCAGCGGTACGGCTACCGTGCGGAGGACTTCCCGGTCGCGTTTCGGGAGTGGCAACGCCTCGTTTCGTTGCCGATCTTCCCCGGCATGAGCGACGCCGCCGTCGATCACGTGATCGCCGCCGTCCGCGACACGGCGGCGGAGGGCCGGCGCCGCCGGTTCGCCGTCGCATGACTCCGACCTACGACGCGCTCAAGCGGTGCCTCGACCTCGTGGTGGCGATCGTGCTGCTGCTCGTCCTGAGCCCCGTCCTCGCGGTGGCGGCAATCGCCGTCAAATGCAGCGGCTCGGGACCGACCTTCTTCCGGCAGATCCGCGTCGGGCGCGGCGGCAAGCCGTTCGAGATCCTCAAGTTCCGTACGATGCGGACCACCTCGAGCCCGGGCCCGCTCATCACCGGCGCCGGCGATCCGCGCGTCACGCGCGTGGGCCGCGTGCTGCGCCGCTGGAAGGTCGACGAGCTGCCCCAGCTCGTCAACGTGCTGCGGGGCGAGATGAGCTTCGTCGGACCGCGGCCGGAGGTGCCGCGCTACGTCGACATGTTCGCCGAGCAGTACCGTGAGCTCCTGGCCGTGCGGCCGGGAATCACGGATCTCGCCTCGATGGCGTTCCGAGACGAGGAGATCCTCCTGGGGCGGAGTCCGGACCCGGAGGACCTCTATGTCCGGGAGATCCTGCCGCGCAAGCTCGCGCTGAGCCACGCCTACGTGCGCCGGCGGAGCTTCGGCTTGGACCTTCGTCTGATCGCTCGCACGGTGGCGACGATCCTTGGTTGGCCCAGGACGGGCGAGGAGACGACATGAACCCGCCCGGCCCAGCGCTCCGCGTCCTCCCCGTTCTTCTTCGTTACCGAGCGCTCCTCATCGTGCTCGGCAACATGGCCATCGCGACCACGGCCTACGTCGCGGCCTTCGCGCTGCGATTCGATCTCTCGATCCCGCCGCGCTACGCCGCGATCCTGCTCGCCACCCTCCCCCTCCTGCTCGTCTGCAAGCTGATCGGGTTCTGGACGCTCGGGCTGTTCTCGGGGTGGTGGAGCCACGTGAGTGCCCGCGACGCGGAGGACGTGGCGCGTGGCAATCTGCTGGCCTCGGTACTCTTCCTCGCCGCCATGGTCTTTCTCCACCCCGACGGGCTGCACGGCTTCCCACGGGCCGTCTTCCTCCTCGACCTCGTCCTCTGCACGGCGCTCATGGGGGGCGCTCGCCTCGCCATCCGGCTCGCGCGGGAGCAGCGCGGGCGCCCGGCCGTCCGCCGAGTCGAGACCCTCGCCCTGATCGTGGGCGCCGGCGAGGCCGGGATCCGGCTCTCGAGCGAGATCGAGAGTCGCCGGCGGCTCAAGATCGGCGTGGTGGGCTTCGTGGACGACGACCCGGCCAAGCTCGGGCTCCGCGTGTGTGGGGTTCCCGTGCTCGGACGGGTCGACGACCTCCCCGCGCTCGTCGCGGCGCACGAGATCGGCGAGGTCCTGATCGCCGTTCCCTCCGCCTCCGGCACCACGCTCCGTCGCATCGTCCAGCGGTGCGCCGAGGCGGGCGTCCGCCACCGCGTGCTCCCGACCCTCGGGGAGCTGGTCGAGGGGCGGGTCATGTACACGCAGATGCGGGAGGTGCAGATGGACGACCTCCTGCCGCGCAAGCCGGCCCGCCTGGATCGGGGCCGGCTGCAGTCCCTGGTGGCGGACAAGACGGTGCTGGTCACCGGGGCGGCAGGGTCCATCGGCTCCGAGCTCTGCCGCCACCTCAGTGCATTCGAGCCGGAGCGCCTCGTGCTCTACGACCGTCACGAGAACGGGCTATTCGCGCTGGAGATGGAGCTCCGCGCACGCTTCCCCGACGTACGTCTCGAGCCGGTGCTCGGCGACGTGCTCCTCGAGGACCAGCTGCGCAGCGTCTTCGCCGCGCAGCGACCCGACCTCGTCTTCCACGCGGCGGCCTACAAGCACGTCCCGATGGCGGAGCGGAACGTGCTCGAGGCCGCGCGCAACAACATCATCGGCACGAGCAACGTGGCGCAGGCGGCCCTCGCCCATGGGACCAAGGAGTTCGTCCTCGTCTCGACCGACAAGGCGGTCCGTCCCACCAGCGTCATGGGAGTCACCAAGCGCGTCGCCGAGATGGTGGTCCAGGGGCTGCAGAACGGCGGCTGCGGGTTCGTGTCCGTCCGGTTCGGCAACGTCCTCGGCTCGAGCGGGAGTGTCGTGCCGCTCTTCCGCGAGCAGATCGGCCGCGGCGGCCCGGTGACCGTCACCAATCCCAACGTGACCCGCTACTTCATGACCGTCGCCGAGGCCGCCGAGCTCATCCTGCAGGCTGCCGCGCTCGGCAACGGCGGCGATATCTTCATCCTCGACATGGGCGAGCCGGTGCGGATCGTCGATCTCGCGCGCCAGATGATTCGCCTCTCGGGCTTCGAGCCGGACGAGGACGTCGAGATCGTCTTCACCGGCCTCCGACCCGGGGAGAAGCTGCACGAGCAGCTGGTCTCCGCGGAGGAGGAGGTCACCGCGACCTACCACGACCGCATCAAGGTGGTTCGCTCCTCGGTCCCGCCCCTCGTCGATACGTGGCTTCCTCCGCTGCAAGCGTGCATGGAGAGACGAGACGTGGGCGGGACCGTGCGGCTCCTGCAGACGTTGGTGCCGCACTACCAACCGAGCGCCTTCCTCCTGCAGACACTCTGCGAGACCGAAGCACGGAGGAGCCACGAGGAGGCCGTGGACGACCTTCGCGGCCACAAAGGGCCCGTCGCGCTCCCGATCCGCAGGCCGCACCGCGGCGTGCCCGCCTGACCCCCCCGACGCGGCGATTTCGGGCGCTACCGGCTGTTCTCCCAGCTCAGGGCGTCGATCAGGTCCGGGTGATTCTCCAGGGTGTCGGTGCCGTAGGCCCACGAGAAGACGACGTAGCCCTCCATGCGTGACTGCCGCCAGTGGCGGAACTCCTCGTGGAGCTCATCGGCCGTGGGCATGCGATAGTAGGAGTCCGCGAAGGCCTGGATGAAGGCCCAGTAGTGCGGCACCCCTGCCTGGTCGAGCAGGGCGAGCGTGTCGTCGATCTTCGAGAACACGCACCCGCTCACGTACGAGCACGGGTAGCGATCGACCCCGATGATGTCGACCGTGCCGACGTAGGGCGTGTAAGGGTTCTCCGGCCAGTGCGGCTCGATGACCGCCATCGTCGGGTGAGCCGGGTCGAGCGATTTCACGAGGTCGGAGCGCGCCTTCAGGTGCACCGCGGCCAGCGGGCAATCCCAGAGATGCGGCTCGTCCGCGATGTAGTACGCGGCGATCGCAGGGTGGCCCGCGATGGCCTCGACGTGCGTCCGGATCCAGTCGTCCGACTTCTCCCACGTGCACGTCGTGTTGTCGTAGTCGCCGAGCCAGACGAGCGCCTTGACCCCGGCGGGGAGCCCGTCGAGGTAGTCGCGATACGCCCCGCGGTCGAGCGCGGTGAACCCCGTGCCGACGATACGGTCGTACTGCGTGGCGCTCGAGTCTCTCCCCAGGCAGGCACGCACGGCCATTCCCCCGGACGCGGTCGGCGTCGTGGTGGTCGTCGTGCTGCTGCTCGTCGTGGTCGTGGGCGGGGTGGTCGTCGACGTCGGGCAGGGCGGCGTCGTCACCGTCACGGGCACGCTCGGCAGCGACTCGTTGCCGGCATTGTCGATGGCGGAGACGGCATAGCGGTACGACGTCATGGGGGCCAGGCCGGTGTCGGACGTGGACGTGGCCGGCGACAGCACCTGCGTCACGCGGAGTCCGTCGCGATAGAGGTCGTAGCCCTTGAGGCCCGAGTTGCCGCCGTCGACCGAGGCGCTCCAGGCGAGATCGACCTGGGCGCAGCTGACAGCCCTGGCGCTCTGCAAGATCGGCACGGTGGGTGCCACGGTGTCCGCCGCGAGTGGCGTCGTGGCGCTCAGGATGTTCGATGGCGGCGAATACGTGCCCTTCCTGCTGACCGCCCGCACGAGGTAGCTGTACGTCGTCCCGTCGGCGACGCTCGTGTCCCGGAAGAACGGCTGGCTCTTCGAGAGGGTCGCAATCGCGACGAAGCCACCGGACGGATCGGTGCTGCGCTCGACATCGTAGCCCGTGTCGTGAGCATTGCTATCGGTCCAGCTGAGATCGATCTCGTTGCTCGACCGCGCCACCGCCGTCAGCAGATCGGGAGGGACGACGCTCTCCCACCGGTCCTCCCAGGCCTCGAGGGTTTGCGCGCGCACGCAGACGCCGAGGCCTTCGCGCCGACACCGCGAGAGCGTCCGCGTCGCGCAGCCCGAGCGCGGGCGCCCGGACGCGACGCACGCCGCGATCTGCTCCACGCACACCGCACGGCACAGCTTCGCCGAGGGAGCAGCCTGGCTCCGCACCGGGACGAGCGTTGCCCACAACGCCACCACCGCAATCCACCCTCGGCTCATCCCGACTCCCCGCATCTCCGCTCCCCTCTTCGCGTCGCGCGAACGGCCCCTCGGCTTTCCCCGATCGCGTCCGGTCAGTGGGCGCGAGCCTTTGCGACCAGGAACGTAGGCCGGGAACAGGCAAGCAACGAGCCGCCAGCAGCCGCGAGGCTAAACTTCCTGTAGGCACGACACGACAACGGCATAGTCATCCTTCTTTATTTTCCCCCCGCGCCCTCCACCCACCTCTGGGCAGAGGAGCCGCACGAGGAAGCGTTGCTGGTTACGGCCCGGTGGCAGTATCCGTTTGCAAGTTCCGCACCGGTCCGCGCGTCGGTGTGGGAGAAATGGAAAATCACAGAGAACGCCGTCGAGAGGCCGGTGGCCGGATGGGAAGTGTCAGGAACGAGTCACCGTTCTGACAATCGTGTACAAAGCCGGCATCCGCGCGGCATCGGCGAGCCCGCAAGGATCGCGGACTGGCTTGCCCTACGTCAGTCCCGGCACGCTCGCACGTTGGTCGTGGGGGCCGCGTAGGACCGCCGCCGGAGGGCACCGCGGCAGGTCTGGCGGGGCACCCCGGACGATTGGGCACCCGCCGGCCGCGGTTCAGAGTCCGAGGATGCGGTCGTACCGCTTGATACGCGACGCGTCGCCGCTCGAGATCCGGCGGGCGTTCATCTCGACCGCCAGCATGTGGCGCCGGATGTAGCTCGCGGCGAGCTCGGGGCGGCCGTCGGGCACGTCGGCCAGGCAGAGGAGCTCGGCGGCGACCACCACGTCGATCACCATCTCGCTCACGCGCTTGGCGTTGAGCAGCGCGTAGCGCGGGTCGCCGAGGAGCGCGGGCGCCGAGTCGGTGATCCAGCGGATCCCCTCGCACACCTCGGCCACCAGCTCGGGACGGCGGTCGCGCAGCGTCTCGAGCTCGGCTCGCGTGGTCTCGAGCGCCGCGAAGAGCGCGCCCTTGCCCATCTCCTTGAGGGCGAAGCTCGCCTGGATCTCCGACGTCCCCTCGTAGATCGTCGTGATGATCGAGTCCGAGTGATAGTGCCCGGAGGGCGTCTCGGCCATGTAGCCGATGCCGCCGTGGAGCTGGATGCCCTGGCGGGTCACGTGGTTGCTGATCTCGGTCGCGTAGTACTTGCAGAGCGGCGTGAAGAACCGGATGAGCTGCGTATTGTGCTCGAGCTCGGCCTGGAGCGCGGCGCGGTTCCCGTTGGCGGCGTCGCTCTCGAGGTGGTGGCGGAGCGCGTCCGTCATGTCGATCAGCCCGCACGTGCGGTAGAGGAGCGCCCGCGCCGCCTGGATGTTGATCGCCATGAGGGTCAGCATCGACTTGACGAGCGGCTGCTCGAGGATCGGCGCGCCGAACTGCACGCGCTGCGCGGCGTACTCGCGCGCCGCCCGGTACGCCGCCTCGGCGATCCCCACCGCCTGCGCCGCGACGCCGAGCCGCGCGTTGTTCATGAGGTCGAGCATGGCGCGGAAGCCGGCGCCGGCCTTGCCCAGAAGGAAGGCCTCGGCGTGGTCGAACTCGACCACGCAGGTCGGCGAGCCGTGGATGCCCATCTTCCGCTCGACGCGCGCCACGCGGACGCCGTTCGCGCGCCCGTCGGGCAGCGTCACCGGACAGAGCACGAGGGAGAGCCCGTTGGTGGTGCCGCGCGACTGCTCGAAGCTCGCCGCGTCGCGCGCCAGGACCAGGTGCACCTGGGCGCCGCCGTTGGTGATGAAGATCTTGCCGCCGTCGACGAAGTAGCGGCCGTTCTCCTCGGTCACGCGCGTGAGGATGCCGCCCAGATCCGATCCCGCCTGCGGCTCGGTCAGGTCCATGCAGCCCTGCAGCTCGCCGGAGACGAAGCGGGGGAGATACCGCCGCCGGAGCTCGTCGCTGCCGTACTTCTCGATGTCCTGCGCCACGCCCGCCTGGAGCCCGACGATCGTCATCAGGCTCGGGTCGGCGCGCGAGAGCATCTCGATGTAGGCGCAGTTGACCAGGGCGGGCAGACCGTACCCCCCGTACGCGGGGCCGATCGTCAGGCAGAGGAGCCCCGCGGCGCGCAGCTTGTCGTAGCCGGCGGCGATGTGGGGCGGGACGACGACGTGCCCGTTCTCGAGCCGCACCTCCTCGTGCCAGTGATCGCGGGCGCCCGTCTCGATGTCCTCACAGACTTCGCCCGCGGTGCGCAGGATCGTCCGGTAGGTCTCCACTTCCTCGGCGACGTCCGCGCTCGCGCCGCGCAGGCGGAAGTAGCGCTCCCAGTCGAACCGGTGGTCGACGAACAGCTGAATGTCACGGTGGAAGAAGTCCTTCGACATCGTGCTCATGGCAACGAATCGTACCGGGCACTCCCCCGGGACAAAAGCACAGGGCGCTCTTTCCGGCGCCCGGGCATGCCGCGCGCCTGTCAAACGGATGACACCCACCGCACGCGCTCGCAGACGCCGCCTCGTTGAAGGCGTCCACGCCGTGCGCTAGAGCAACGTCGTCGTGGATCGGGTCCGCTCCTGGGCGGCGACGATCGTCTTCCTGCCGGTCTTCGCCCTGATCCTGCTCGCCTTCGACGTCGCACAGCGCCTCGCCCGCCTCTTCGGCCAGCGGCCGCAGGAGTACGTCGCCGGGGCGCTCCAGGTGGCGCTGGTCTGGGCCTTTCGTCTCTGCGGCACGCGACTCGTCGTCGAACGCGCCGGCGGCTTCGCGCCCGGCGGGCGCTACATCGTCGTCGCGAATCACCAGAGCATGTTCGACATCCCCATCCTGGGAAGCCTCCTCTTCTCCAGCTTCCCGAAATACATCTCCAAGCGCTCGCTCGGGCGCTGGATCCCGAGCGTGTCGTACAACCTCCGCCGGGGCGGCCACGTGCTGATCGAGCGCAGCGACGGGCCCGCGGCCCTGGCCGCCATCCGCGAGCTCGGCGCCCGCGTGCGCACCGGGCAGGCCTCGGCGGTGATCTTCCCGGAGGGCACCCGCGCCCGGCGCGGCACGCTCGGGAAGTTCAAGCGGGCGGGAACCCTCGCGCTCCTCGATGCGGCGCCCGATGCACCCGTCCTCCCCGTCGTCATCGACGAGTCGTGGCGGCTCCTCTACCACAACTGCCTCCCGGTGCCGTGGGGCGTACGCGTCTACGTGCGCCTCGGGCCGCCGATCGCGCGCCGGCGGGGCGAGGACCCGGCCGCGCTCCTCGACCGCGTCCACGACGAGATCGCGGCCACCCTGGCGCGCCGTCGCGCAACGGCGGGCGGGTCGTGCGTCGACGCACCCGCCGTCGCGGCCGCTCCGTCCGGCTGAGTCCCCGTCGGCTTGCAATTGTCTCGAGCATTTGTCATGGAGGAAATGTCCACTTGTTTGTGCGCGATCCCGTCGCGTCCGTTCCCACGGCGTTCGGTTCACGCCCAGCATGTGACAAAAGCCAAGGAGGCCCCCGGGGGCCAGGAGTGAACCGATGGGTAAGAAGATCTTTGTTGGGAACCTGTCCTTCGACACGACGAGCGCCGACCTGGAGTCGCTGTTCTCGCAGGCAGGTACGTGCACGTCCGCCACGGTCATCACCGACCGAGACACCGGACGCTCGCGCGGCTTCGGCTTCGTCGAGATGAGCTCGGCGAGCGAAGCCCAGAAGGCGATCGCGGAGCTCAACGGGCGCGAGCTGCAGGGCCGGACGCTGAACGTCAGCGAGGCACGCGAGCGTTCGGGCGGCGGCGGCGGCGGTGGCGGCGGCGACCGGCCGCGCGGCGGCGGCGGCGGCTTCGGCGGTCGCCGGCGCTAGCAGCAGCTCGCGCCACCGCTGATCCTCGCGCGCCCTTCACCCGCGGGCGCGGAAGTGGCAAGGTAGGAAGCCGTGCTTTCGGCGGCGGCCGTGCCCTGGCTCTTCTGCGGCGGGAGTGTCGTGGGCGCCTGGTTCACGTACAACGCCTTCCGGCCGATTCGCACCGCGGCCCGGCGCTCGGTCATGAGCTTCTTCGCGGGCTGGCTGACCACCGAGCTCGCACTCCACCACCTCGCCTGGCAGGCGCTGCTGACGGCCGCGTTCGTGTGGGCGGGCGCCCTCGCCGCCTGGCCCGGCGTGCTCGGCCTGGCCGTCACGCTCGGGTCGTGGGCCGGGCTCGCCCGCTGCTATCAGGTGGCGCGCCGGGCCGAGGCCGTGGTCGAAGACGCGCTCCGCGAGGGCCTTGGCGCGCCGTACCGCGAGGAGATCCTGCCCGCGGTCCGGGAGAAGTTCGCCCCGGCCCTCGACTGGCGGCAGATCCTCGTGCCGCTCCCGGTCTGGCATCGCGACGTCGAGCGGGTGCGCGACGTCACCTACGCCCGGCCGGGCAGCGTGGCCCTGGAGCTCGACGTCTACCGCCCGCGTGCCGCGTCCGCCGGCTGCCCGACGCTGCTCCAGATCCACGGCGGCGCCTGGATCCTCGGCAGCAAGAACGAGCAGGGCATCCCGCTCATGCGCCACCTGGCGTCGCGCGGCTGGGTGTGCGTCAGCGCGAACTATCGCCTGAGCCCGCGCGCCACCTTTCCCGACCACCTGATCGACTGCAAGCGCGCCGTGCAGTGGATCCGCGAGCACGGCGCGGGCTACGGGGCCAACCCCGACTTCCTCGTGGTGACCGGCGGCTCGGCGGGCGGCCACCTGGCGGCCCTCGTGGCCCTCACCGCCAACGACCCCGAGTACCAGCCCGGCTTCGAGAGCGCGGACACGTCGGTCTCGGGCTGCGTGGCGTTCTACGGCGTCTACGACTTCACCAACCGCTCCGGCGCCTGGCTGCACCAGGGGCTCACCCGCCTGCTCGAGCGCCGCGTGATGAAGGTGTCGCTGGCGACCGCGCGCGAGGCGTACGAGAAGGCCTCCCCGATCGCGTGCATCACGGCCGGCGCCCCGCCCTTCTTCGTCATCCACGGCACGCACGACACGATGGTGCCGGTGGCGGAGGCACGCGCGTTCGCACATGGCCTGCGCGGCGCCACCGGCGGCCCCGTCGTCTACGCCGAGATCCCCGGCGCGCAGCACGCCTTCGATATCTTCCCTTCGGCGCGCAGCCTCTTCGTCATCCACGGCGTCGAGCGCTTTCTCGCCCACCTCTACAGCCGCTACCTGGCCGCCCGCGACGGCGCCACCGGCCCGGACGTCCTGGCGGTGGTGGGCGCGCCCGGCTCCCGATGAGCGCCGCCGAGTTCGGGGTCGACGTCGCCCTGGGCGCGGACGGGGTGGCGTGGCTCGTGCTGCGCAACCCCGCACGCCGCAACGCCGTCCGCCTCGAGATGTGGCAGGCGATCCCCGCTGCCGTGCGCACGCTCGCCGCCGACCGCACCACGCGCGTGCTCGTCATGCGCGGTCACGGCGAGGAGGCGTTCGCCTCGGGCGCGGACATCTCGGAGTTCGCCACCCACCGGCGCGATGCCGCCGCGGCGGCCGCCTACGAGGAGACGACCGCGCACGCCTTCGAGGCGCTGCTCGCCGTCGAGCAGCCGGTGGTGGCGATGATCCACGGGGCGTGCGTCGGCGGCGGGCTCGCGCTTGCCGCCTGCGCCGATCTTCGCATCGCGGCAGACGACGCGCGGCTCGCGCTGCCCGCCGCCCGGCTCGGTCTCGGGTACCATTTCAGCGGCGTCGAGCGCCTCGTGCGCCTGGTCGGGCCGTCGGCCGCGGCCGAGATCTTCTTCACCGCGCGGCCGTACACGGCGGCCGAGGCGCTCCGGATCGGCCTCGTGAACCAGGTCGTGCCCAAGGCGGAGCTCGAGACGTTCACGACGCAGTACGCTGGTGCGATCGCGAGCAACGCGCCGCTCACGCTCCGCGCCGCCAAGCGCGCCATCGTGGAGAGCCAGCGCGATCCCGGCGCGCGCGACCTCGCCGCGGTCCGGCGCACCATCGCGGCCTGCTTCGAGAGCGCCGACTACGCCGAGGGCGTGCGGGCGTTCAGCGAGAAGCGCGCACCCCGGTTCCGGGGCGACTGAGGGCGGCGTGGTCCGCCGGCCTTTCGGCTGGACCGGCGTCCCGGTGCCGGTCATCGGGCAGGGCACCTGGAACCTGGAGCGCGCCGGCCGCGCCGAGGCGGTGGCGGCCCTCCGGCGCGGCCTCGACGCCGGCATGACACACGTCGACACCGCCGAGATGTACGGCGCGGGCCGCGTCGAGGAGCTCGTCGGTGAGGCGATCGCCGGCCGGCGCGACGAGGTCTTCCTTGTCTCCAAGGTGTTGCCCGAGCATGCCTCGTTCGCCGGCGTGCTCGCCGCCTGCGAGGCGAGCCTCCGGCGGCTCGCGACCGACCGCCTCGACCTCTACCTCCTGCACTGGGCGAGCCGCCACCAGATCGAGCAGACGATCGCGGGCTTCGAGCGGCTGGTGCGCGACGGGAAGATCCGCCACTACGGCGTCAGCAACTTCGACACGGGCGAGCTCGAGCGGGCCCTGGCGCTCGCGGGGCCGGATCGCATCGCGTGCAACCAGGTCCTGTACCACCTCGAGGAGCGCGCCATCGAGCACGCGGTCCTGCCGTGGTGCGAGCGCCACGGGATGGCCGTCGTCGCCTACAGCCCCTTCGGCTCGGGCCGTTTCCCGGGCGCGCGGAGCCCCGGCGGGCGGCTGCTCGCGGAGATCGCGCAGGCACGCGGCGCCACTCCCCGGCAGGTCGCGCTCGCCTTCCTCGTCCGCCGCGCCGGCGTGTCCACGATCCCGAAGGCCGCGCGCGTCGAGCACGCGCTCGAGAACGCCGCCGCCGGCGAGCTCACGCTCTCGGCCGAGGAGGAAGCCCGCCTCGATCGGGCGTTCCCCCGCGGGCGACCTGGACGCGGCGTCCCGGTCCTCTGAGACCCGCTTCACGGTCGAGAAGATTCGCGCCTCGGGTATCCTCCCCGGGTCAGCTCCGGAATTCTCCCGGTTTTCGACACTGACCCCCGCAGTTAACGGTGAGCATCGGATGCGAGGGGGCGAACGATCAAGGCGGGGATACCCTCAAGGTATCGGCTACGGCGCCAGGCTGACCGAAATGTGGGCGCGTCGGGACGGTGGTCGCGCTTCGGCGGACGCGCGTCTTGGAGCCGCTCGAAGCGCCTGACAACCGCCGGTGAGCGGCCGACATCGAGCGTCGCGTAGCCGTCCGAGTGGACGATGACTGCGGCCCCATGCGGGCAGAGGTAGGCCGGAGCGTGAATTGTCTGGAGAAATCGGACATGGGCGGCTCGTCCGATTGCCGTGACCCACCGAATAGCGCGGCGATGCACGCGCTGCGATTCGACACGAAAGGTGCCACCGCGACCGCGGCGGAGGTGACTGCACCCGAGCGCGGTCCCCTCAGTTGGCGGGCCGAACAAGAAAGGGGAATTCACAGCCATGCGATACAGACGAGTTCACCGAATCGGATTTGTTGTGGCGTTGACCGCGATGCTGGCGCTGTCGCCGCTCGCGGGGCCGGTGCCGTCGGCCTGGGCGCAGAACCCGCCACCGACGCCCGCCGATAAGATCCAGGTCTCGGCCTCGACCATCGAGGTCATGGACAGCACACAACCCCAACCCGTGACCCTCCTGAGTGTGGTGTTTCGAACGTCCAACCCGGCGGACCTCCTGATCCGGTTCACCGGGGAGTGCGCGCTCTTCACCGACGTGATGTCACCCGACGGCAACTCCAAGGCCAACGTCAAGATGTGGGTCGAGCTCGACGGCGTGCCCGTGCCGGTGACGTCCGACCCGGCCAAGGGCGGCCCCGACGACGGCAAAGTGGTCTTCTGCAATCGCGAGGTCCAGCTCACCAGCCCGGACGTGATCGACCTCTTCCTGAGGACGCGTGAGTCGCACGCCTTCCAGTGGGGCGCGCTCAACGTCGGGAACCAAGTGCACACCCTCGAGGTGAAGGCGCAGCTCGACGTGCTCGTGACCGGCGGCGGGGCCGCCGAGGCCGCGGTGGGGAAGCGGGTCCTGATCATGGAGCCCGTCCACCTCGAACACGACGCCGCCTTCTAGCCGAAGTCTGAGCTGAGTCTCCTGTCCCGAGCGGGGCGGCCTTCACCGGCCGCCCCGGCTCTCTCAGGGCCCGAGGACGCGCTCCCGAAGCGCCGGCAGCACCATCTCGACGGGCTCGTCGAGCTTCACGTCGGCGGCCGCGTCGTACGGTGTCTCGGACGCGGTGAGGATCGCGGTCCGCGCCCCCGCGCGTGCGGCGATCGGAAACATCTCGTTCACCGGCCCGACGACGAGCGACGTGCCGGCGGCGACGAACAGGTCGGAGGCGGCCGTCTCGCGGAGCGCGCGGGCGAGATCTGCCTCGACCAGCACCTGACCGAAGGAGATGGTCGCCGGCTTCCACGGCCCGCCGCAGGGGCAGCGCGGCACGGCCGTGCCGGCCTCCCATGCTTCCTGCGCCACCGCGCGCTCGGCGCGCCGGTGGCATGCCATGCACTCGACCTCGGAGTCCGTGCCGTGGATGGTGACGAGCCGCTCACGCGGAAAGCCGCTCCGCTCGTGCAGGCCGTCGACGTTCTGGGTGACGAGGAGATGGAGGCGGCCTGCGACCGCCAGGTCGGTGAGTGCGCGGTGGCCCGCGTTCGGCAGGGCCGTCCCGATGAGCTGCCAGGTCTCGCCCTTGTAGCGCCAGTAGCGCTCGCGCGCGTCCTCGTCGGCGAGGAACTCCGGGAGCGGGACGGGCCGGTAGCGCTCCCAGCGGCCGCCGGGCGAGCGGAAATCGGGGATGCCCGAGGCGGTCGAGAGGCCGGCGCCGGTGAGGACGACGACCCGGCGCGCCTGGCGCCAGAGGGCGGCAAGCTCGTCGAGACCCGTCATCCGCTCAAGAGGGCATGCAATCGCGGCCGGCGCAATATCGTGGCCGCGCTTCCGTCTGGCGCCCGCCGTCCTCGACGTTCCGGTCGAAGGCAGCGCGAAGGAGTTGCGGGAGGACAGCGGAGTGGTATGCGTCGAGCGGATGAGCCTCACGCACCTCACGGTCCGGGTGAGAAACCCACGCGACCCCCGCCGCTACAGCGACGTCGAGATGCTCGTCGATTCAGGAGCCCTCTACGCCGTGCTGCCGGCGCCGCTGCTCCGGCGGCTCGGCATCCGCCCGGACGGCAAGGAGCGATTCAACCTGGCGGATGGCAGCCACGTCGTGCGCGAAACCGGCACTGCCATCTTCGAGATCGACGGGCGGCGGCGCGGGTCCCCCGTGATCTTCGGCCGCCGCGGCGACGCCAGCCTGATGGGCGCCCTCACCCTGGAGGCGCTCGGGTTGATGCTCGACCCGCTGAAGCGCCGCCTGCGTCCGCTCCCCTTGTTGCTGGTGTGAGCAGCGAGGCGCGCGAGGCGGTGCCCCTTCCCGCCCGACGTTCGCTACTTCGCGGACGCCAGCTCGTCGTCGATGACGTTCTTGAACGCCTCGAAGGGCTGCGCTCCCACGAGCAGCCGGCCGTTGACCACGAAGGACGGCGTGCCGGTCACGCCGACCGAGGAGCCCTCGGCCATGTCGGCCTTCACCTTGTCCAGCGTCTTCTTGTTGTCGAGGCAGTCGTCGAACTTGGCCTGGTCGATCTTCGCGTCGGCGAGGATGGCGTGCGCCTTGTCCTTCAGGTTGTCGGCCGTGATGTCCTTCTGCTGCTCGAAGAGCCCCTTGTAGAGCGTCCAGAAGGCGTCGGGCTTCTGCTGCTTGGCGCACTCGGTCGCCACCGCGCCGGCCTGCGCCCAGGGGTGGAACGGCAGCGGATAGTGCTTGTAGTAGAACTTGACCTTGTCGCCGTACTCCTTGAGGACCTGCTGCTCGATCGTGTTGTAGCCCCTGGAGCAGAAGGGGCACTGGAAGTCGGAGAACTCGACCACCGTCACCTTCGCCGCATCCGGGCCGCGCGACGGCTCGCCCTTCAGCGTGATCTTCGCCATCACCGCCTTGGAAGGGTCGACCGTCAGGTCCTCGGTGTCGCCGAAGATGATGTAGTGTCCGTCAGCCGAGACGGTGAACCCCACCGTCTTCACGTTCGGCGGGTCGCCGATCTGGAGGTCGCCCTGCTTGGCCCCCTTGATGGCCGAGTCGCGCAGGTTCGCGACCGCCACCTTCTGGGCAGGCGGGAGGTTGGCCTTCTTGCGGTAGTACCGGATCACCTGCTCGGGATCGGGCCCGGCAGCCTGGGCCCCCAGGGCAAGCACACCAACCAGCAGGCTGCCGAGCAGCCATCCACGTCGGACTCGAGTCATGTCGCCTCCTTGCGAAATCTGGGGTGACCACGCGTTTGCCAGCCGGGGCCGCTCCCGTCAAGCGACCGCGTTCCGTCCGACCCGCCTCGAACGTTCCTTTTGACAGGCGCGTGCGACCGATGAATGCCAGGAGCCCGATGCCCTCCCGAGCCCTCCTCGCGGCGATCGAGCGCCAGCGCCGGCGCGTCTGGGGCCTCTGCTACCGGATGACCGGGCTGCGCAGCGAGGCCGACGACCTGAGCCAGGAGGCCATCGCGCGCGCGATCGAGCGCGAGCCGGGCCTCGCGCACCGCGAGGGGCTCGAGGGCTGGCTCTTCCGCATCGCCACGACCGTCTGCCTCGACCACCTCCGACGCCGGAATATCGAGCGCCGCGCGACCGAGCTCGCCGACCCGTTGCCCACGCCGGAGCTCTCCGCCGCCGACGCCGGCCCGGAGGCTGCCGTCATCCTGCGCGACGACGTCCGCTTCGCCGTGGTGGTGGCGCTCCAGCACTTGCCCCCACGGCAGCGGGCCGCCCTCATCCTGCACGAGGTCCTCGACCGGCCGCTCGCCAGCGTCGCCCGCGCGCTCGGCACGAACCCCAGCGCCGCCAAGCAGCTCATCGTCCGCGCCCGGCGGGCCCTCGCGGCGGCGCGGGTCCACACCGACGTCGATGTGCCGGTCGATCGCGCGGTGGTCGACCGCCTGGTGCATGCGATCGAGACCCGCTCGGTCGAGGCCTTCACGGCGCTCCTCGCCGACGACGTCTGGGGCGTCACCGACGGCGGCGGCCGCGTGCGGGCGTCGACCAAGCCCGTCTTCGGCGCCCGCGCCGTTGCGCGTCTCTGGGCCGCCGCCAACCAGCGCCAGGTCCTGGCGGTCGCCGCCCGCGCCCGTGCGTTGAATGGCGAGCCCGCCGTGGTGGTCACGCTCCCGACCGCGGGCGACGCGGTGATGGCGTCGATCCACGTCGAGACACGTCGCGGCCGCATCGTGGCCCTGCGCGTCGTGCGCGACCCCGAGAAGCTCGCCAACCTGCAATTGATCGCCGCGGAGGCCGGATGACGATCGCCATCGGCGCGCTCGTCCTGGCGCTCCTCGAGCGCCTGGAGCGGCTCCGCTTCCGGGCGTCGCCGCTGTGGCGCGCGCACGCGGCGAGCGACGTGATCTACCTGCTGACGGGCTACGTGGCCGGCGGCTCGCTCGCCCTCGCCTACATCGTCGCGACCAGCCACTGGCTCGGGCGCATCGGCCTGCCGCGGCTGGCGGCGCCGCGCTGGGCGAGCGTGCCGCTGGCGCTCGTCGCGCTCGACCTGGGCAACTACGCGGCCCACTGGCTGCTGCATCGCGTGGACGCCCTCTGGGAGTTCCACAAGGCGCACCACTCGAGCCCGACGCTCGACTGGCTCGCGACCTTCCGCTCGCACCTCGTCGAGCAGACGCTCCGCCGGCTCGTCGCCCCTGCCCTGCTGATCGTCGCCGGTCTTCCGCCCGACGCGGTGGTCGTCGCGGCTTCCCTGTTCACCGCGTGGGCCATGCTCAATCACTCCAACCTCGCGCTCGACCTCGGGTTCCTCGAGCGCGTCCTGGTCACGCCGGCACTCCACCGCGTGCACCACGTCCCGCGCACGACGGAGCGGAACCTGGGCACCGTGTTCGTCTTCTGGGATGCGCTGCGCGGGACGCTCGTACGTACGGGACCCGCGCCGGACTGCGTCTTCGGCGTGCCGGGCGAGGCGGAAGCATATCCTCAGGGCTGGCTCGCGCAGCTCCTCGAGCCGGTGCGTCGAGTCAGCCGACTGCCGATGCCGGTCAGCGGCCGCGGCCGCGCTCGGCGACTACCGTTTTGAACCGCGCCGTACGAGCGTGAACGGGGCCGAGGGCAGTCAACTTCTTGTCCCCGAAACCGCGTGGCTTGCGCGTCGCTCCATGGCCATCGCTGCACGCAGGCATGTTTCCTGCTCGGGCGGAGGGTGATGGAGTCAGACGACGCTCGCGAGTATGAAGCCGTCCTGCGCAACCGCGCGCAGAGTCTGTCGCTCCAGCGCGCAATTTCAGCGCATCGCTCCGCCCGCATCAGGGAGAGAAGCCGGCTCCTGCGTGCCCAAGCGACGGCCGCCCGCCGTTGTGCTCCGGAAACGGCGAACGGCGACTGAGCGTCGACGAGGTCAGCCGAGCGCGAAGCCGAGGACGCCCTCGAGCTCGGCGAGCGCGGCCGCGGGATCCGCGACCTTGATCGTCGTCATGCCGAGCGCGCGGGCGGCCTTCAGGTTCGCGCCGATGTCGTCGAGGAAGACCGCCTCCGCGGGGGCGACGCGGAGCGCCTCGCAGGCGCGCTGGAAGATACGGGGGTCGGGCTTCCGCAGCCCGATCGCCGCGGACTCGATGAAGACGTCGAAGTGCGGCCGCAGGACGCCCGTGCCCGCGTCCTCGGTGATCCAGTTGTTGGTGAGCGCGGCGGCCAACAGCCCGTGCGCCCGGATGCGGCGGATCGCCTCCAGCATCGCCGGCCGGGGCACGGTGGCGGCGGCGACCAGCTCCATCAACGCGCGCGCCGCGATGTGGCGGCCGGCCGCCTCGCAGTCGCGCTCGAAGGCCGGGTAGAACTCCTCGAGCGTGAGCTCGCCGCGCTCGAGCTGCGACCAGGCGCCGGCCTGGCCGGTCGCCACCACCACCCGGTTGATGAAGCCCGCCGGGATGGCATGTCTGCGCTCGTAGGCCGCGATCGCCTCGAGCGGCGAGCCGACGACGACACCGCCGAGGTCGAAGATGACGGCGCGATACGCCATCCCGCGACCTTAGCGGAACGCCGGCGGGGCTCGCCAGCTCCTGGCGTGTGGCCCGGCGGTGTGCGAGGCTCGGCTGGTGCACCGGCGCCGGCTGCTCGGGCTCCTCGAGTCGTACCTCGCGCGCTACCCCGAGGAGCAGGCACGCGTCGAGCGCATCCGCCGCTTCGTCGAGACGCACGCCGACTGCTTCGAGCGCACCTGCCGCGACGGGCACGTGACCGGCTCCGCCTGGATCCTCTCCGCCGACCATCGCCACGTCCTCCTCGTCCACCACCGAAAGCTCGGCCGCTGGCTCCAGCCGGGCGGCCACGCCGATGGCGAGCCCGACCCGCTGAGCGTCGCGTTGCGCGAGGCGCGCGAGGAGTCCGGCCTCGCCGAGCTCGCGGCGCTCGCCGAGGAGCCGCTCGACGTCGACGTCCATGCGATCCCGGCATGCGGGCACGAGCCGGCTCATCTGCACTACGACATCCGCTACCTCCTCGTCGCCGCGCCCGGACAGGAGCTCCGCCGGAGCGAGGAGTCGACCGCCCTCCAGTGGTTCGAGCGCCGCCGTCTGACGGCGCTCCTCACCGAGAAGAGCCTGCTCCGCATGGAGCGGAAGACGCGCGCGGCGTTGGCGGCGCGGCGCTAGACGAGGAGAGCCGCATGATCGAGTGGAGCGAGCAGCACGAGCTGATCCGCGAGACGTTCCGCCGCTTCGTCGAGGCCGAGATCAAGCCGAATCTCCGCGAGCTGGAGCACGGCGACACCCCGCCGTACGCGGTGCTTCGCAGGATGATGGCCACCTTCGGCATCGACCAGGTGGCGCGCGCCCGGTTCGAGCGGCAGATCGCGCGCGACAAGGCCGCGGCGGCCGGCGAGCCGCCTCCGGCCGAGCGCCCGGCGGGTCCCGAGGCGGCCGACGCGGCGGCCATGCAGCTGATCCCCGTGATCGAGCTCTGCCGCTACTGCCCGGGCATGGTGACCGCGCTAGGCGTGAGCGTCGGCCTCACGGCCGCCGCGATCATGGCCCGCGGGACCATCCGACAGAAGGAGCGCTGGGGGCTGCCCCTCCTCACCCTCGAGAAGATCGGCGCCTGGGCCATCACCGAGCCCGGATCCGGCTCCGACGCCTTCGGCGGCATGAAGTCGACGGCCCGGCGCGACGGCGACCGCGGCTACGTGCTGAACGGCAGCAAGACCTTCATCACCAACGGCCCCTATGCCGACACGATCGTCTTCATCTGCAAGCTCGACGAGGGCAACGACCCGCGGGAGCGCAAGGTCCTGAGCTTCATCCTCGACGGCGATCTTCCGGGCCTCACCCGCTCGAAACCGATGCGCAAGATGGGCCTCCACTCCTCGCCCACGGGCGAGCTCTTCCTCGAGGACGTGCGCGCCGGCCGCGAGCGGCTGCTCGGCGAGACGGAGGACGCTCCCGCACGCGCCGGCGCCAAGCACACCTTCTCGCAGGAGCGCGCGGGCGTGCCGGCGATGGCGCTCGGCATCGTGAGCCAGTGCCTCGACCTCTGCGTCGACTACGCGCGCACGCGCGTGCAGTTCGGCCGGCCGATCGGGGAGTTCCAGCTGATCCAGCTGAAGCTCGCCCGGATGGAGGTGGCGCGCATGAACCTCCAGAACATGATCTTCCGCCAGATCGAGATGGCGGGCGCCGGCAAGCGGATGACGCTCGCCGAGGCGTCGGCAGCCAAGCTCTACGCCGCGCAGGCCGCCATGGACGTGGCGCTCGAGGCCGTCCAGCTCTTCGGCGGCAACGGCTACATGGCCGAGTTCCAAGTGGAGCAGCTCTGCCGCGACGCCAAGGTGCTGCAGATCTATGCCGGCACGGATGAGATCCAGGTGTCGCAGATCGCGCGCAGCCTGCTGCGCGGCTGAGGCGGCGCGCTACGCCCTCCTGCCGAGGCTGAACGACGGTCGCGGCCCGGTTGGCGGCGCCTCGACCTCGACGGAGCCACCCTTCGCCAGCGCGGTGAGCGCCGCGCCGATCCGCCCCACCGGCAGGACGGCGTCGACGTGGTGATAGACGATCGCATTCCGCGGCATCGACGGGTGACGCGCCTCGGCGGGATCCTGGACGATCGAGATCCCGCCGGCTGCTTTGATCGCGATCAGCCCGCGCAGGCCGTCGTCACCGCCACCCGAGAGGAGCACGCCCACGACCCCGGGGCCATCCGCCGCCGCCGCTGAGCTGAAGAGCGGGTCGACGGCCGGCCGCGTGTGGTGCTCCTTCGGGCCCCGGTTGACGCGCACACGGCCGTCCTCCACGACCATGTGCATGTCGCGCGGCGCCAGGTAGATCCGCTGCGGCTGGAGCAACTCGCCGTCCACCGGCTCGACGACGGCGAGCGCCGTCGTGCGTCCGAGGACGGCCGCGAGGTCACCCCCGAAGAGGGGGCTTCGATGGACGACGGCCGCGATCGCGCCGGGAAAGTCGGCCGCCAGCTGCGAGAAGAGCGAGCACAGCCCTTCGACACCTCCTGCCGACGCGCCGATCGTGACGAGGTCACGCCGGATACGCTCTTCGTTCACGAGCATCCTGCTCCCGCGCGGCCTCCGCCGAGGGCTCGTTGGCGATCGCCTCCGACCCGGTCGCGCCCGCGTCAGTCGGAAGTGTCACCATGTCCCGCTCCGCCTCGCTCGAGACGGTTGCGGCGAGCCGACGCCGGAGCGCTATCCGGCGTACGAAAATCGCCGCGGCCGTGACCTGCTCCAGGAGGCGCGTAGCACGCTCCGCTGCGTCGAAGGCGCGCGCAGCGGCCTTCCGCGCCCTCTCTGCCGCTTCCCGGACTCCTTGCCTGGCAACCATCCCCGCGCGTCACGACGGGCGCGGCGGCTCGTCGACCTGAACGTCTCCCCAAATCGCCGGCGCCCGCAATACCCGGCGCCGCGCCCCTCTGCCCCGGTTTTTGGGTGAGACGAGACAGCATTCCCATCCGCGGCCGTCTCGTTGACAAGCGCTCGGGCACGCGCCTACAGTCCATCTTCGCCGCTCTCGCCCCGGCGGTGTGTCTGATGTGCGGCTGCTGCCTCGGGCCAGAGGCGGGGTGGGGGAATTTGATCGCATACGAACAGGCAGCGTTCGACGCCGTGGCCATCGGCGCCTCGGCCGGGGGCGTTACCGCGCTGCAAACGGTGGTCGGTGCGTTGCCGGCCCGCTTCCCCGCCGCGGTCTTCGTCGTCCAGCACCTCGACCCACGCCACAAGAGCTTGCTCGCGGACCTGCTCGGCCGCCACGCCCGCGTGGCCGTCAAGGAGGCGGTCAACGGCGAGCGCATCCAGCCGGGCACCGTCTATATCGCGCAGCCCGACACGCACCTCCTGGTGGCGAGCGGCCACATCTCGCTCACCAGCTCGGAGCTGGTCCACTTCACGCGCCCCTCGGTCGACCTCCTGTTCGAGTCGGTGGCCGCGGCCTACCGGGACCGCGCGATCGGGGTCATCCTGACCGGCTCGGGCCTCGACGGGGCCACCGGCATTCGTGCCATCAAGGAGCAGGGCGGCACGACCATCACCCAGGACCCCGCCGACGCCGACCACCCGAGCATGCCGGCGAACGCCTACGCGACGGGGTGCATCGACTTCAAGCTGCGGCTGGAAGACGTGGGCGCCGCGATCGTTCGGCTGGTCCTGGCGAGCGGAACCGCCGCACCGGACAACATCCGATGAGCGAGCGCCCGGACGCGCCCGACGTCAAGGACGACGACGAGGCCGGCGCGGAGCGCAGCGCGGAGGCTGGGGACCCCGGCTTCCGCAAGCTCCTCGACAAGCTGCACCTCGAGCACAACTTCGACCTCCGACAGTACAGGGAGGGCTCGCTCCTCCGGCAGGTGCGCCGCCGGATGCACCAGGTCCGCATCACCGATTTCGAGGCCTACATCCGCTACCTCAACGGCAACCGGGACGAGTACGCCCAGCTCCTGAACGTCATCCTGATCAACGTCACCCGCTTCTTCCGCGACCCGGAGGCCTGGCGGCTCGTTCGCGAACGCATCCTCCCCGTGCTGATCGAGGAGGCGGCCACGACGCACAGCCTGCGCCTGTGGAGCGCGGGCTGCTCGTCGGGCGAGGAGCCGTACACCCTCGCGATGCTGGTCGCCGAATGTCTGCGCGGGTCGCAGAACGACTACGACGTCAAGATCTACGGCACCGACATCGACGAGGACGCGCTCGCGACGGCGCGCGCGGGGCTCTACCGGCTCGAGGCGCTGAAGGACGTGCCGCGTGAGCTCTTCGACGGCTACTTCGTGGCCGAAGGGCAGGCGTACCGAATCCGGCGGGACGTGAGGAAGTGGTGCATCTTCGGGCGCCACGACCTGACGCAGGACTCGCCGCTCACGCACATCGACCTGCTCGTCTGCCGCAACGTGCTCATCTACTTCGACACCGAGCTGCAGGACCGCCTCCTGCCCCGATTCCAGTACGCCATCCGGGAGCGCGGCTACCTCTTCCTCGGCAGGGCGGAGTCGATGCTCGCGCGCTCGCGCCGCTTCGTGCCGGTCGACTTCAAGTGGCGGATCTTCCAGAGGGTCACTTCGCCGGAGCTCGTGGGGAAGCCGGCGCTGGCCGGCGACGAGCTACCGCCGCCGCGAGCCTCGGCACGTCACGCGCGCGGGGAGGCCACGGGTGCGCTCCGGGTCGAGGGCGTGCTGGAGGCGCTGCAGTCGGCGGTCATGGTGATCGACCCGGCGGACACGATCGCCGTGTGGAACCCCGCCGCCGAGCTGCTTTACGACATCCCGGCGGACAGCGCGCTCGGCAAGAAGTTCCGCGACCTCGACATCAGCTACCGGATGGAGGGGCTCCGCTCCCGGGTCGAAGAGGTGAAGGCGAGCCTGGCCCGCACGCGCGTCGCCGACGTCGCCTTCCCGCGCCGCTCGGGTGACGTCCTCCACGTCGCCCTTTCGATCGCCCCGCTCTTCGACGAGCGCCGCCGCCTCTCGGGCATCCTGGTGGTGGCCGACGACGTGAGCGGGCAGGCACGCCTGCGCGAGGAGATCAACCGCATCTCCGAGCAGTCCGCCACGGCCAACGAGGAGCTCCAGTCGACCAACGAGGAGCTCGAGACCACCAACGAGGAGCTGCAGTCGACCAACGAGGAGCTCGAGACCACCAACGAGGAGCTCCAGTCGACCAACGAGGAGCTCGAGACCACGGTCGAGGAGCTGCAGTCGATCAACGCCGAGCTGGCGACGCTGAACGCCGAGCTCGAGAAGCGGACGGCCGAGCTGAACCGCCTGGACCAGCTCCACCAGAGCGTCGTCAACGCGCTCGAGCAGGGCCTCTTCGTGCTGGACGAGGCCTTCACCGTGCGGACGTGGAACCGCGCGGCCGCCGCGATGTGGGGCCTGCGGGCGGACGATGCGCTCAACCGCGACTTCTTCTCCCTGCCGATCGGCGAGGCGACGGCGGTCCTTCGTGCGCCTGCGGAGGCCGTGCTGGCGAAGAGATCGCGGCAGGTGGTCGAGCGGGTGCCGTACCTGCAGCAGGGGAACAGCCGGAAGGTGACCGTCGAGCTGCACCCTCTGGTGGCGGGCGATGCCGCGGTGGGCGTCCTCGCGATCGCAGCGAGCGGGCAGGCGAGAGGAAGCGACCGGTAGGAGTGGGCGCATGGCGGAGGGGATCCTGGAGCGGGCGGTGCTCGAGGCGCTGGCCGCCGCGGGGCTGCCGACTGCCCTCGTGGATGGGACGGCCCCCTTCAGAGTGCGCTGGGCGAACGCCGCCTTCGCGCGCAGCCTGAGGCTCGGGGCGGCGGCCGACGGCCGGCCGCTTCTCGAGCTCCTGGGCGGCAACAACGAGGGCCTGGCCACGATCCTCCGGGGGCTCCGCGACGAGGGGCTGTCGGTGGTCGTCGGCTCCCGCAGTCGCACGCGCGAGCGCGAGCGCGAGCTGAGCCTCTTGCCGGTCCCGGGACCCGACCGCGAGCCGGCCGTCCTGGTGCTCGCCCACGATGTCACCGAGCGCGAGGAGACCCGGCGGCGGCTCGAGGCGGAGAACCTCCGCCTCGCGCTGTTCGCGAGCGTGGCGCGGCGGGTGGCCTCCATCGATCCGACCCGGGTGGTCGAGGCGGCGGTGGGGGCGGCGTGCACCATCGCGAACGGCCCGACCGCGATCTACCTGGTCGGGCACGAGGGCGAGATCACGCGGACGGCGACGGCCGGGACGTCGGCGACGATCGCCGGCCTCCTGCCGCGGACCGTTCGACCCGGTCGGCTGAAGCTTCTCCGACGAGCGCTCGAGCTCGGGTGCCGCCAATCGCTCCCGTATGCTCCCGGCGTGCCGGCCGACGAGCGGACCCTCCTCGGCGAGGCGGCGGCGCGGTGGCTCGTCGCGACGCCGATCCGCGGCCGGCACGGCGTCCTGGGCGCTCTCCTGACCCTCTGGCGCCAGCGCCGGCCGGGCGAGGCGCTGCCCCTCATCGACCTGATCGCGGACCAGGTCGGCATGGCGCTCGAGCACGCGCGCCGACCTGGCC
>Ga0209474_10000229_pt1 | contig 68010 bp, 56 predicted proteins | sample GraSoiAngelo_145_FD_185902 | JGI IMG/M metagenome (GOLD analysis project Ga0209474, IMG submission 185902) | Grasslands soil microbial communities from the Angelo Coastal Reserve, California, USA - 14_1009_05_20cm (SPAdes) (version 2) | ecosystem: Environmental > Terrestrial > Soil > Grasslands...
TGGGCGCGGACCTCGATGAGCGGCTCGCCCCAGCGGATCGGCAGACGTGGCGGCTCGGCGCCTTGCCGCCGCGGCCCCGATGCGCCGTGGAGCACTTCGCCAGCAGTCAGCGCGCGAATGGGTTCGCCGGGCAGGGGCAGGGCAAGGCCGCCTTCGGCGGCGAGGTATGCGCGCACGCCGCGACGCACCTGACCGGTGGCCAGGCGGTCACCGCGCTTGATTGAACGGACATCGGTTCCGAGCGCCAGTCGCAGGTCCTGCAGCGCTTCCAGCTCCGGCCCGGTCAGCGTGATCTCCAATGCCGCGGCAAACGGGTCGTTGCCGAGAGCGCGATTCGCCGCCGCAAGGGAAGCGAGATCCATTGCGCCTCCGGCGGGCACCCCGGACGAAGCGAGCCCATGTCGCGGGCCGCCTTGCACCGAGGTGAATGCTCCGGGAGCGATGACGCGGAGGAGCGGCTCTCCGGAAGGAGCCGGAGGCCGCGGGCGTCGCGGCGGACGCGGGAGCTTTCGAACCGGTTCGAAAACGACGCGATCTCCCGGCCGCAGCAGCGCAGGAGGATCGGCGGCCGGGTCGAACATGCGCGCGCTGACGCGCCCGAGCAGGCGCCACCCTCCCGGCGTCTCCGCCGGATAGATCCCGGTGTATCCGTCCGCCACCGCCAGGCTCCCGGCGGGCACGCGGACGCGCGGAGTGTGCAGACGCGCGACGGGAAACCCGCCCGTCATATAAGCGAACCCGGGCGCAAATCCGAGGAACGAGACGACGTGCTCGGCGCGAGCATGGCGGCGCACGACTTCTTCCGCGGCGACGCCGAGCTCACGCGCAACCTCCTCGAGATCGGCGCCGTCATAGCAGGCCTGGATGCGGACAGTGCGCGGCGGAGGCCGATCTCCGCGGCGCGAAAGATCCAGCCGCTTCACATCGAGCAGGTCGGGATCGTAGAGCAGGAGCAGGGTTCGCGCGCCGGGAACGGCGTCGAGCAGTCCCTCGGGAGGATCATCCGCCAACGATGCAGCCAGGTCGAGCGCCTGTTGGTTCGGCAGCGAGAGCAGCGCCGCGCCGTCGCAGAGCTTTTGCAGCTCAGGCAACGGCGGCCAGCTCCCGGCCGCGGGTCTCGGGAAGGATCAAGGCCGCGACGAACAGGAGCGCGTAGGCGGACGCTGCGAAGATGCCGATGGCGCGCCCCAGCGGCATGGAAGCGGCGAGAAAGCCGATCACGGTCGGAAACAGCGCGCCCACTCCGCGCCCGAAGTTGTAGCTGAAGCCTTGACCCGACCCGCGCACCCGCGTCGGAAACAGCTCGGTGAAGAACGCGCCCATGCCGCTGAAGATGCCGCTCGCGAAGAACCCGAGCGGAAAGCCCAGCACGAGCATGGCCCGGTCGCTGATCGGGACCAGCGTGTAGATCAGCACCGTCGCCATCGAGCAGAGCGAGAAGAGATAGAAGTTGCGCTTGCGTCCGAGCTGGTCGGAGAGGACCGCGGACACCAGGTATCCGCAGAAGGAGCCTGCGATCACCACGCCGAGGTACCCGCCGGTGTTGAAGACCGACAACCCGCGCACCGTCTTGAGGTACGTCGGCAACCAGGTCGTGATCGCGTAGTAGCCGCCCTGCGCGCCCGTGGCGAGGAGTGCCGCGAGGGCGGTGGTCGCCGCCATGTCGGGAGCGAAGATCTCCCAGAAGCGGCCTCGCGCGCCGCTCTGCCGCGCAGCGCGGAACACGGCGGGTTCCTCCACGTTGCGCCGGATGTACAGGACGAGCAGCGAGGGCAGGATGCCGGCGAGGAACAGTACGCGCCAGGCGGTCTGCTCGGGGAGGATGCTGAACATCACCGTGTAGAGGATCGCCGCCGCGCCCCAACCGAGCGCCCAGCCGCTCTGGACGGCGCCGACGGCTTTTCCACGGTGCCGCGCCGCGATCACCTCGCCCATCAGCACCGCCCCCGCGGCCCACTCCCCGCCGAATCCGAGTCCCATCAGGCTGCGCGCGGCGAGCAGCTGCCCGTAGCTCTGCGCCAGTCCGCACAGTCCGGTGAAGAGCGCGAACCAGAGGATGGTGATCTGCAGCGTCCGTACGCGCCCGATGCGATCGGCGATCAACCCTGCCATCCAGCCGCCCAACGCGGAAGCGAGCAGCGTGCTCGTCTGCAGGGTGCCCGCTTGCGCCTTGGAGAGGTGCCAGCCGGCGATCAGCGACGGGATGATGAAGCTGTAGAACTGGAAATCCATGCCGTCGAGCGCCCAGCCGCCGAAGCAGGCCCGGAAGGTGGCCCGCTCGACCTTCGACATCTCGCGCCAGAAGGACACGACCACCGCCTAGCAAACCGCCGATGCCAAACGCAACTCCGGTGTCCGGAAACGGGACTGCCGATCCCAAGGGCGGTCATCCCCTCCGGAATCGCCGAGAGCGCCCATTGGCACGGCGTTCGCTGCAGGGCAGGGGATGGAGAGCTTCGTCCAGGACGTGCGCTACGGACTGCCCTCGCTGCGGAAAGCGCCCGGATTCACGGTCATTGCCGCCCTGGCGCTCGCTCTGCGGGCGGAGTGAATCGATGCTGAAGGATCTCTTCTACGCACTTCGCGCCCTCCGCCGCAGCCCCGGATTCGCCGTGGCGGCCGTGCTTTCGCTCGCGCTCGGGCTCGGCGCGAACACGGCGCTCTTCTCCGCCGTCGACGCGGTGCTGCTGCGTCCGCTGCCCTATCGCGATCCGGAGCGCCTGGTGATGGTCTGGTCGGTGACCTCCGCATATCCGCAGATGAACGTGGCGCTGCCCGATTTCCAGGCGTACCGGGATCGCACGCAGTCGTTCGCGACCATGGCGGCGTACTACTCGACTCGGCGCAACGTCGGGGTCGCCGGCGGCGAGCCCGAGCGGGTCCTGATGGACCGGACGACCCATGAGCTCCCTTCTGCGCTCGGCTTCCAGCCGCGGCTCGGTCGCTTCTTCACGGCCGAGGAGGAGCAATGGGGCCGGCATCAAGTGCTGGTGCTCTCGCACCGGTTCTGGATGCGGCACTTCGCCGGCGATCCCGGCGTGCTGGGAAAGTCGGTCACGCTCGACGGTGAACCCTGGACGGTGATCGGCGTGATGCCGCAGGGATTCACCTTCGACGATCCTTCCATCGAGCTGTGGGCGCCGATCTCGTTCAAGCCCGACAGCGACATGCTCACCCGCGGAAACCATTTTACGCAGGTGATCGCGCGGCTCAAGCCTTCTGTGAGTCTCGAAAGCGCGCAGAAGGACCTCACCCGCGTCGCCGATGCGCTCGCGCGCGAGTTCGCGAACAACGTGGGGCAGGGCGCCGCCCTGCAACCGCTCCGCGAAGCAATGTCCGGCGCCTTCCGTCCGGCGCTGCTGCTGCTGCTCGGAGCGGTGGCGATGGTGCTCCTGATCGCCTGCGCGAACCTGGCTAACCTCCTGCTTGCCCGGGGTGCTGCGCGGGGTCGCGAGATCGCCGTGCGCGCAGCCCTCGGCGCGACGCGCACCCGGCTGGTCCGGCAGCTCCTGACCGAAAGCGTGATTCTCGCGCTCGCCGGTGGAGCGCTGGGCTGCGCCTGCGCGGTCTGGGCGCTCAGCGGCATCTCCGCGCTCGGCGGCGACGTCCTCGCCCAGCTCCCGCCCTTGCGGCTAGACCTGCGCGTGCTCGCGTTCGCGGTCGCGCTCTCCCTCGTCACCGGCGTCGCGTTTGGCCTCGCTCCGGCCCTGCTCCTGTCGCGCCATTCCCTCTCCGAAGCGCTCAAGGACGGCACCGCCACCGTGTCACCACGGACGGGCCGGCTGCGCTCGGCGCTGGTCGTGGCGGAGGTCGCGCTCTCGGTGGTCCTCCTCGCCGGCGCCGGGCTCCTCCTGCGCAGCCTCCGTGCCCTGAACCACCTCGATCCGGGGTTCCGGGTGGAGCAGGTGATCACGGCCAACCTGCAGCTTCCGCTGCGCAGATATCCCGACGATGCTGCGCGGCTCGCTTTCGCGCGCAAGACGATCGACGCGGTGACCGCGTTGCCCGGGGTCGCATCGGTGGGCGTCGGCTCCAACGTGCCGATGTCGAACAACAGCTGGGGCAAATGGATCAGCGCCGAAGGCGAGCCGGAGCCCGCCAACCTGGACGCGGTGGCGAACTGCCTCTTCCAGCTCGTCACCGGGGACTACTTCCGGACTCTGGGAATGCAGCTCGTGCGCGGCCGCTTTCCCGACGATCCGAAGGAACCCGCCATCGTGCTCAACGAGACCGCCGCGCGGAAGCTCTTCGGCGTCAAGGAAGCCATCGGACGACGCGTCTGGCTGGGTCCGCCAGAGCGGTTCCTGCCCGATCAGACGCGGCCGTTTCCCAGGTACACGGTGGTCGGCCTCATCCGCGACGTCCGGTCGGGCGGTCTCGCCCGAGTCCCGCGCGCGGAAGCGTGGCTGCGGCAGGAGCAGAGCGACGAAGGCGGGAACAGCCTGTATGTGATCGCCCGTTTCGGCGGCGCATCTGCCCCGCTGATCAAGGCGCTGCGCGACGCGATCCGCGCGATCGATCCCGAGCAGGCCGTCGCGGACGTGAAGACGATGGCGGACCGCGTGGGAGCGTCGGTCACCCAGGAACGCTTCAGCGCTTTCCTGCTCGCGCTCTTCGCCTCGCTCGCCCTGACTCTCGCAGTCCTGGGTATCTACGCGGTGATGGCATACACGGTGGCGCAGCGGACGCGCGAGATTGGCGTGCGGATGGCGCTCGGTGCGGCCGGGCGCGACGTCCTGCGCCTGGTCTTCACGCGCGGGTTCCGGCTGATCGGCGCGGGGCTGGTCATCGGCCTCGTCGGCTCGATGATTGCGTCGCGCGTTCTCGGCGCGCTGCTCTTCGGTGTCTCGGCGACCGATCCGGGCACCTTTGCAGCCGTTGTCGCCATCCAGGCAAGCGTCGCTGCGGCTGCGCTCTACCTGCCCGCACGCCGGGCGTCACGGTTGCACCCCGCAGTGGCCTTGCGGACGGAGTAGGGCATCTGTCCGGAAATGGGACGACCTTTCCCCGCCCCGGTCACGCAGGGCAGTAATCCCCCTCTGGAGTGGCTTGGCACGGACTTCGCTCAAATGGATCATCCGATGCAGCCAGAGATCTCCAGGATGGAACCGCGCACGAGCGTGGTGGACATTCCGCGCAAACCGCGGAACACGCGGAAGCGCAACCTGATCATTGGCGTCAGCGTCGCGGCGGCGCTGGCGGCGATCACGTTCGGCCTTTCCAGGCTGCGAGCGGCGGCGCCCGTCGTGGACCGCTCCGGCCTGTGGACGGACACGGTGAAGCGCGGCCCGATGCTGCGCGAGGTCAAAGGCCCGGGGACTCTGGTTCCCGAGCAGATCCGTCTGATCACCGCGGACACCGCGGGCCGCGTGGAGCGGATCCCTCTGCGGCCGGGCGCGCAGGTCGAGCCCGGAACGGTGTTGATGGAGCTGTCCAACCCGGACGTGATGCTGCAGGCGCTCGATGCCGAGCGCCAGCTCGCCCAGGCGCAGGCAGACCTGATCAACCTCCGCGCCACCGCCGACGGCAACACGCTCATCACGCGCTCCGGACTCGCCACGCTCGAGGCCCAGGCCGCCGATGCGCAGCGTCGCGCCAAGGCCGATCAGAAGCTGGCGCAGGACGGCGTGATCAGCGAAGTGGAGGCGCGGCAGCAGATGGAGCGCGCGCAAGAGCTGACGAGCCGTCTCGAGATCGAGCGCAAGCGACTTGGCGTCGTCGCGGGCAGCGGCAAGGAGCAGGTGGCCGCGCAGATGGCGCAGATCGAGCGGCTGAAGGCCGTGGTCGCCTTCCGGCGCAAGCAGGTCGATTCGATGAAGGTGCGCTCCATCGATCGCGGCGTCCTCTCCGAGCTGCCGCTGGAGCTGGGGCAGTGGGTGACGCCCGGCGCGCTCCTCGCCAAGGTGGTGCAGCCGGAACGGCTCAAGGCGGTGCTGCGCATCCCGGAGACGCAGGCGCGCGATCTCGCGCTCCATCTTTCCGCCGTCGTGGATACCCGAAACGGCGTGGTCAAAGGCGACGTCTCCCGGATCTCTCCTTCGGCGAACCAGGGGTCGGTCGAGGTGGACGTGTCCCTTCCCGCCGAGCTCCCTCGTGGCGCGCGGCCGGACCTGACCGTGGAAGGCACCATCGAGATCGAGAAGCTGCAGAACGTTCTCTTCGTCGGACGACCCGCGGGCGCGCAGCCCGGTGGCCAGACCGAGCTGTTCCGGCTGATCAAGGGAGGCGACGAGGCGCACCGGGTGAAGGTGCGGCTCGGCCGCAGCTCCGTCAGCACCGTGGAAGTGATCGACGGCCTCGCAGAGGGCGACGCCGTGATCCTCTCCGACATGTCCCAGTGGGACTCTACCGACCGTGTGAGGCTCCGGTGAGCGATGCGTTGATCGAAATGCAGGACGTCGAGAAGGTCTTCCTCACCGACGAGGTGGAGACGCACGCTCTCTCGAACATCCATCTTGCGGTGCGGAAGAACGAGTGGCTCTCGATCGTGGGTCCCTCCGGGTCGGGCAAGACCACGCTCCTGGCCATCCTCGGCCTGCTCGACACCGCCACAGGCGGTCAGTACCTGCTCGACGCCAAGCCGGTGCAGGACCTGTCGCCCTCCGATCGCGCCCACGTCCGCAACCGCCACATCGGGTTCATCTTCCAGAGCTTCAACCTGATCGGCGACCTGACCGTCTTCGAGAACGTCGAGCTGCCCCTGACCTACCGGGGAATGGCGCCGGCGGATCGCAAGAAGCGCGTAGAGGACGCTCTCAATCGCGTCGGCATGAGCCACCGGGCGCGCCACATGCCCGGGCAGCTCTCGGGCGGCCAGCAGCAGCGCGTGGCCGTCGCCCGCGCCGTCGCCGGCGATCCCCTCATCCTGCTCGCCGACGAGCCCACCGGAAACCTGGACTCGAAGAACGGACAGGCGGTGATGAAGCTGCTCTCCGAGCTGCACCAGGGCGGCTCGACGCTGATCATGGTGACGCACGATCCGTCGTATGCGCGGCTCGCCACGCGCACTGTCTCGCTCTTCGACGGCCGCATCGTCGAGGAAACGGGATCCTCCGCCGCCTGAGGCCCGATGGTGAGCGACCTCAAGTTCGCGGCGCGCACCTTGAGGCAGGCAATCCGCGTCGCCCGCAGGGCGGGAATGCCGCTCGCGCCGAGCGCGACGACGCCGAGGAGCTCGGCAATGGCGAGGTAGGTACCGTGGACAATTCCGAGTCCCGCGAACTCGATCCGATGACTGCCCTGCGAACGGAGTGAACTTCATGGATCAACTGCTTCGCGATCTCCGCTTTGCGCTGCGCGCCCTCTGGCGAACCAAGGGCTTCACCGCCGCCGCGGTGATCGCCCTGGCTTTGGGCATCGGCGCCACGACTGCCATCTTCAGCGTGGTGAATTCCGTGCTGTTGCGTTCTTTCGGCTGGGGCGACGAGAGCCGGCTCGTCTCGGTCTACCGCACTTACGTGGGTATCGGGAGCGGCAAGGGAGGGCTTTCCGTCCCCGAGCTCTATGATCTGCCGCAGGCGCAGTCGCTGGAAAGTGTCGGGTCGTTCAACGCCGGGTCGGCGGCGCTGCAGGGTACTGACCGGGCGGAGCGGGTGCCGGTTGCGCGGGTGACCTCCGGCTTCTTCAGCGCGCTCGGCGTGCGTCCGCAGCTCGGTCGTGCGTTCGGCCCCGACGAAGATCTCCAGGGCAACGACGCGGTGGCGCTGCTGAGCGCCACTGCGTTTCGCCGGCGATTCGGCGGCGATCCCGGAACGGTCGGACGATCGGTGACGCTCGACGGCCGGAGCCGCCGGATCATCGGCATCTTGCCGGACGGCTTCGCCTTCAACGGCGCGCATGAGTTCTTCATCCCGTACGGCTTTACCCAGAACGACCGGCTCGTCGACCGCGGGGCGCATTACCTCCTCACCGTCGCGAAGCTGCGCGCCGGCGTGCGGCGGGATGCCGCCAACAAGGAGATCGAGCAGCTTTCGATCCGCATCGCGAAGGAACACCCGAACAACTACCCGCCCGAATTCCAGTCCATGCTCCATGTGGAGCCTCTGCGCGATCGCTTCGTGGCTTCTTCCCGCGAGCCCATCCTGGTGTTGTTCGGAGCCGTGCTACTGGTGCTCCTGATCGCCTGCGGAAACGTCGCGAACCTCCTGCTCGCACGATCCGCGGGGCGCGAGCGGGAGTTCGCGCTGCGGGCGGCGCTCGGGGCGGAGCGGTCGCGCATCGTCCGCCAGCTCCTCACCGAGGGCCTGCTGCTCGCGGCGGCAGGCGCCGTGCTCGGGGTCCTGCTCGCGGCCTGGGGACTCGACGTGCTCCTCGCCGTGGCTCCCCGTCAGATCCGCCAGCTCGGAGACGTCCGCGTCGACGGATCCGTGCTCGCTTTCTCGGCAGGGCTGACGGTCGCGACCACGCTCGTGTTCGCGCTGGTGCCGGCGCTGCGGGCCAGCCGCGTCGACCTCGCGGCGTCGCTGAAGGAAGGTGGCCGCGGCACCGGCGGCGTGCCGGCGGCGCGCCTGCGCACGGCGCTCGTGATCGCGCAGGTGGCGATCTGCCTGTTCCTCCTGGTGGGGGCAGGGCTGCTGCTGCGCAGCTTCGCGCGCATCCTGCACGTCTCACCCGGGTTCGACGTGGAAGGCGCCATCGCCGCGGACCTTGCGCCCGCCGGACCCGCGTACGCAGACGCCGACGTGCGCGAACGTTATTTCGAGCAAGGCTTGCGCGCTGCCGCGGCGCTTCCGGGCGTGACCGCGGTGGGAGCAAACCTCATCCTTCCCACCCGCGGTAGGTTCGGGCAGACCATCGAAATCGAGGGATACGAGCGGGCCAGCGGGGAGCCGTGGCCGACCGACGAATTCCGCGCGGTACTGCCAGGATACTTCGTTGCGATGCGGCAGCGCATCCTGGCGGGCCGGGACTTCTCCGCCGCGGACGACGCGAAGGCGCCGCTGGTGGTCCTCGTGAATGATGCGTGGGCGCGCCGCTATTTTCCGGGCAAAGAGGTCGTCGGGCGGCGCATCAAGATCGACACCGAGCGGCATCGCGACGCTTGGTGGACCATCGTCGGCGTGGTGAGCGATGCCCGGGAGTACGGGCTCGACGAGGCGGTGCCGCCGGTCTTCTATTACTCCGCTCCGCAGGAACCGCCCGATCAGATGACGCTGGTGGTGCGCGGCCGGATCACCCCGGCGGCGGTCCGGCAGGCGCTGTCGCGCGTCGACCCGGCACAACCCGTCGATCGCGTGCTGCCGCTCGAGGACGTGCTCGCGAGCTCGCTCGCGGTCAGGAGATTTCCTCTGCAATTGCTCGCCGCGTTCGCCGCGCTTGCGCTGCTCCTCTCCGCGGTCGGGATCTACGGCGTCACCTCGTACGCTGTCGCCCAGCGGACCCGGGAGATCGGCGTGCGGATGGCGGTGGGCGCTTCCGCTGCGAGCGTGATGCGGATGGTGCTGAGCGGTGCGCTGCGCACGGTGGTCGCGGGCATCTGCGTCGGGGCCGTCGCTGCGCTCGCCGGATCGAAGCTGATCGCTTCCCAGCTCTACGGAATCAGCGCCCGGGATCCGCTCACGTACGCGGTGATCGCCGCGCTTCTCGGGCTCGTTGCCGTCGCCGCCAGCGGTGTCCCGGCGCTGCGGGCGACGCGGATCGATCCGATGGCTGCCCTCCGGGCGGAGTGAGACGATGGATACGCTGCTGCGCGATTTCCGGTTTGCCGGCGATTCCAGAGTCATCGGGCGGACGCTGACCATGGCGGCGAGCTGGCTGCCCGCGCGTCGCGCCACCCGGGTGGACCCGGCAGTGGCGCTGAGGTCGGAATAATGGCCGTCCTGGGCATGCTGCTGGTCGTCCTTGCCGCGGCGCAGGTCTGCGCGGCCGCGGTGATCGCAGTGGGCGCATTGCTGGCCCGGAGCTTGAGATGATCCGACTGCGCAACATCGAGAAAGCGATCAAGCAGGGCGCCGGGCAGATCTTCCTGCTCCGGCGCATCGACCTGGAGATCGCCGCCGGGGAGTTCGTGACGGTGATGGGTCCGTCGGGAGCCGGGAAGAGCACCTTGCTCGCCATCGTCGGGCTCCTCGATCACGCCTGGACCGGCGAATACGAGCTGTTCGGCGAGCAGGTGCACAAGCTGAACGCCAGGCAACGCGCGGAGCTGGCGAAACGCACCATCGGCTTCGTCTTCCAGCAGTACCACCTGCTCGACTCGCTCACGGTGGCAGAAAACCTGGAGGTGCCGCTCAGCTACCGCGACATGAAGTCGTCGGAGCGGCAGGCGCTGGTCGCGGATACGCTCGATCGCTTCGCGATCGTGGCGAAGAAGGACCTCTATCCAACCCAGCTCTCGGGTGGACAGCAGCAGCTCGTGGGCGTGGCGCGCGCGGTGATCGCCAAACCGAAGCTCTTGCTCGCGGACGAGCCCACGGGCAACCTGCACTCCGAGCAGGGCGAGGAGATCATGCGGCTGTTCCGCGAGCTCAACCGGCAGGGAACGACGATCGTGCAGGTGACGCATTCGGAAGTGAACGCCGGATACGGCAACCGTGTGGTGCGGTTGCGGGACGGTTGGATCGCGGCGTGACCCGGATCATCGCCGCCGACGATCAGCCCGACGTGCTCGAAGCGCTCCGGCTGCTGCTCAAGCGCGAGAGCATGGCCATGGTGCCGGCGACGTCTCCCGCGGGGGTGCTCTCGGCGCTCGAGCACGAGGACTTCGACGCGGCGCTCATCGACCTGAACTACGCCCGCGACACCACCAGCGGTGGCGAGGGGCTCGATCTGCTTTCGCGGCTTCGCACGCTCGATCCGACGCTGCCCATCGTGGTGATGACGGCCTGGGGCAGCGTGGAAGGGGCCGTGGAAGCGATGCGCCGCGGCGCCCGCGACTACGTGCAGAAACCGTGGGACAACGCCCGTCTGCTCGCCACGCTGCGGACGCAGGTCGAGTTGGGACGCGCCTTGCGCCGGAGCCGGCGCCTCGAGGAGGAAAACTCGCGGCTTCGCGGCAACGTGCCGCAGATGATCGCCCGGTCGCCGGCGATGCAGTCGGTGCTGCGCGTCCTCGAGAAGATCGCGCCCAGCGAAGCGAACGTGCTGATCACCGGCGAGCACGGGACCGGAAAGGAAGTAGTCGCCCGATACATCCACTCGGCGTCGAAGCGTGCCGGGCGGCCGCTGGTCACGGTCAACGCGGGCGGCGTCGCCGAAGGTGTCTTCGAGAGCGAGCTGTTCGGCCATGTCAGGGGCGCGTTCACCGATGCGAAGACCGACCGCGCCGGCGCCTTCGAGGTGGCCGACGGCGGCACGCTGTTCCTCGACGAGGTCGGCAACATGCCCATGCAGCAGCAGGCGAAGCTGCTGCGGGTCCTGCAGACGGGAGAGTTCACGCCGGTGGGGTCGAGCAAGGTGAAGCGCGCCGACGTGCGCGTCCTCACCGCCACCAATGCCCGCCTCCACGACGAGGTCGGGCAGGGCCGGTTCCGCGAGGATCTGCTCTACCGGCTCAACACCGTGGAGGTGCAGCTTCCGCCGCTGCGCGACCGCCTCGACGACATTCCCCAGCTCGCGCAGTTCTTCCTCAAGCGCATCGTCGAGCGCGGCGCGACGCCTGCTCGCCGGTTCTCCGCGGATGCGCTGCACGCGCTCGTCCGACATCCCTGGCGCGGCAACGTCCGCGAGTTGGAACACGCCGTGGAGCGCGCGGTGCTGCTCGCGTCCGGCGAGGAGATCGGTCCGCAGGACCTGTTCCTCGGCGCAACTTCCCATGGGGCCGCTCTGATCGAGCGGATGACGCTCGACGATGCGGAGCGGCACCTGATCCAGCGCGCGCTGGCCCGCTGCGGCGGCAACGTCAGCGACGCGGCGAGAGAGCTCGGCCTGTCGCGCAGCGCCCTCTATCGCCGCCTGCAGCACCATGGTTTGAAAGCTTCGTGATCCGGCGGAAGAAGCGGCTGGCGCACGATCAGCACGTCTTTCTGCTCTCGCTTGCTGCGGGCGCGCCGGCGGTGCTTGCCTGCGTGCTGCTCCTCCACCTCTACGTCGACGATGGCAAGGTCCGCTGGACCGTGGGCGCCGTCGCGGTCCTGGTCTGGCTCTTCACGTCGCTGGCTCTCCGCGAGCGCGTCTTGCGCCCGTTGCAGACCGCGGCGAACCTGCTCGCGGCGCTCCGCGAGGAGGATTTCTCCGTCCGCGGGCGCGGCGCCCGGGCTGGCGATCCCTTGGGCGAGCTGCTCCTCGAGATCAACCACCTCGCGGATACCTTGCACGCCCAGCGCGTGGGGTCGCTGGAAGCGGGCGCGCTCCTGCGGCGCGTGATGGACGAGATCGAGGTGGCGGTGCTCGCCTTCGACGGCCGCGGCCGGGCGGTGCTGGCGAATCGCGCCGCCGGGAAGCTCCTCGGGATCCCTCTTTCCCTGCTCCTCGAGTCGGGTGGACTGGACGCGGGGCGGCTGCGACTGGAGGAAGCGCTCGCAGGGGAGTCGCCGCGAGTGATGGAGCTGAACCTTCCGGGCGCCAGCGGCCGCTTCGAAATGCGGCGCAGCACCTTCCGGATGGGAGGGTTGCCGCACCAGCTCCTCGTGCTCGCCGACCTGCGGCGCGCGCTGCGCGAGGAGGAGCGCCTCGCCTGGCAGCGTCTGGTCCGGGTGCTCGGCCACGAGATCAACAACTCGCTTGCACCGATCCACAGCATCTCCAGCGGCCTGAAGGGTGCGGCACCCGAGGACGTGGAGGCGGGTCTGGCCGTGATCGAACGGCGCGCGGAAAGCCTGATGCGGTTCATGAGCGCGTACACCAGGCTGGCGCGCCTGCCTCCGCCGCAGCTCGCTCCGGTCGACGTCGAGGAGTGGATCAAGCGGGTGGCGGCCCTGGAGAAGCGGATCCCGGTGAGCGTTCGCGGTGGTCCACCGGCCTCGGTCCAGGCCGACGCCGATCAGCTCGAGCAGCTCCTGATCAATCTCATCCGCAACGCCGCCGACGCGGCGCTGGAGACCGGGGGAGCCGTGGAGGTGAGCTGGAGCGTCGGCCAGCGACAGCTCGAGATCTCCGTGGTCGACGAAGGTCCCGGCCTCGTGAGCACCGCCAATCTCTTCGTCCCCTTCTTCACCACCAAGGCGAACGGGTCCGGCATCGGCCTCGCTCTCTCGCGGCAGATCGCGGAAGCGCACCAGGGATCGCTCGCGCTCGAGAACCGCCGCGACCGCCGCGGTGCGCGCGCTCGCTTGCGCCTTCCGCTCTGACGCGGCGTCGCCGCTGGAATACGCCCAACGTCGGACAGTCAAACGTACGGACCTTCCCCGCTGGCGGTCGTACCAAGGCCGCCTAGCTTTGGTGTTCCATGCGCATCCATTTCCTTCCGGTCGCCGCTCTCGCTCTCTGTTCCTGCTTCCGCAATCCGGCAACGGGCAAGATGCAGCTCGATCTGTTGTCCGAGTCGCAGGAGGTGGAGCTCGGCAAGCAAGCCAAGCAGGAAGCCGAGCAGGCCTACGGCATCTACAAGGCGAAGCCGGAGCTCAATCAGTACATCGCAGACATCGGCAAGCGGCTCTCCGCGGAGAGCGGGAGAGCGAGCCTGCCCTGGTCGTACGAGATCGTCGACGACGCGAGCGTGAACGCATTCGCGCTGCCTGGCGGGCCCGTGTTCATCACGCGCGGCATCCTGGGGCATCTGAACACTGAAGCGGAGCTGGCGGCGGTGCTTGGTCACGAGACGGGTCACGTGGCGGCGCGGCATTCGGCCAACCAGATGAGCAAACAGCAGGTCGCGCAAATCGGACTCGGCATCGGATCGATCCTGTCTCCGGCGGTTGCCTCGGCCGCTGGGGCCGCGAGCGCGGGTCTGCAACTCCTCTTCCTCAAGTACTCGCGCGACGACGAGACGCAGGCCGACGAGCTCGGCTTCCGCTACATGACGAAGGTCGGCTACGACCCGCGGCAGATGGTTCCACTGTTCGAGATGCTGGACGGCGTCTCGAAGGCAGCGGGCGCGGGCAAGACGCCGGAGTGGCTGCAGACGCACCCCGATCCGGGCAACCGGCTGGAGGCGACGCAGCAGCGGCTGAAGACGGAGCTGAAGGGTTCGCCCGAGGGGATGAAGGTCGAGCGCGACAAGTATCTGTCGATGATCGACGGAATTACTTTTGGCGAGGATCCGCGGCAGGGCTTCTTCAAGGGCGACACGTTCTACCACCCCGATCTGAAGTTCCAGTGGAAGCTCCCGTCGGGCTGGGCGCACCAGAACACGCCGCAGGCGGTGGCGGCGGCGAGCCCGAAGCAGGACGCCATCCTCCAGCTCTCGCCGGCGGGAAAGATGTCGCCGGACGAGGCCGCACAGAAGCTGTTCTCGCAACAGGGGTTCAAGGCTGGTCAGCCCGTCAACGTGAAAGGCGCGAAGCTGGCGCGCGCGTTCCAGGCGCAGACGCAGCAGGGCGCGATCGAAGGAGTGCTCGCCTTCTTCTCCTGGCAGGGGAACACGTATCTGATGGCCGGGTACACTCCGCAGGGCGGCCTCTCCAACTACGCGAACACGTTCACGGACTCGATGGGCAGCTTCAGCGAGCTCACCGACTCCAGCGCTCTCTCGGTGAAGCCGGGAAAGCTGAAGCTGGTGAAGATCGATCGCCCGATGTCGGTGACCGAGTTCCAGTCCAGTCATCCCTCCACGGCGAAGCTGGAAGAGGTCGCGCTGATCAATGGCGTGCAGCAGGGAGGGCAGATCCCTGCCGGTTATGCGAAGCAAATCGTGGGGGGGACGCAGTAAGGCAGCTACAGGCTGAGCTGCTCGAGCGGGACCGGACGGGAGAAGAAATACCCCTGGGCGCGCTCGCATCCGAGCCGCCGCAGGAGCTCCGCCTGCTGCAGGGTTTCCACGCCTTCCGCCACGACGTCGATCCCCAGGCTCTTTCCCAGCACGAGGATGCTCTGGACGATCTTGATCTTGCGCTCGTCGTCTCCCATGGCGCCGACGAAGGAACGGTCGATCTTGAGAGAGTCGATGGGCAGCTCGTGCAGGTAGCTGAGCGACGAATACCCGGTTCCGAAGTCATCGATGCACAGGCGCACGCCGGTGGCCCGCAGGTGCGTGAGCGCCGCCCGTGCCGCCGCGCCGTTTCCGATCAGCATGCTCTCCGTCAACTCGAGGCGAAGGCGCGACGGCTCGATCCGGCGGCGCGAGAGCATCTCCTTCAGCTCGGCGCAGAACTCCGGCTGGAGCAGCTGCCGGCCGGAAAGGTTCACCGAGAGTGAGATGCGCTCGGGCAGGGCCGCCAGCGCCCGGCAAGCCTCGTCCAACACCCAGCGCCCGAGCGGTACCACCAGGCCGGTCTCTTCGGCGAGCGGGATGAACTCGCTCGGCGGCACCAGTCCACGCTCCCGATGCTCCCAGCGCACCAGCGCCTCCACTCCCAGCGTCCGGCCGTTGGCGAGCTCGACGATGGGCTGGTAGTGGACGCGCATCTCGCCGCGCTCGAGAGCGCGGCGCAGCTCGTTCTCGATGCGCAGCTGCGCCATCGCCCGCTCGTGCATGGAGGAGTCGAACACGGCGTGCCGCGAGCCGCGCACCTTCGCCCGGTACATCGCGGTGTCGGCGTCGCGCAACAGATGCTCGACGCGCTCGGTCACGGGACCGCCCAGCGCGATACCGATGGAGGCTCCGGCGAACACCTCGTGTCCCTCGATGAGATAGGGCGGCGCCAGTGCGCGGTGAACCCGCTCGGAGACCGCGATCGCCTCCTCGTCGGTCGAGACGCCCTCGACCAGCAGGGTGAATTCGTCGCCCCCGAGCCGCGCCACGGTGTCGCCGGCGCGGCGGCAGCTCTCCAGCCGGCGCGCGATCTGGACGAGCAGTTCGTCGCCCGCGCGATGCCCGAGGCTGTCGTTCACCAGCTTGAACCGGTCCAGGTCGAGGAACAGCACCGCGAAGTGCGCCGCCTCGCGTCCCTTCGCCCGTGCGAACGCCACCTCGAGGCGGTCCTTGAAGAGAGCGCGGTTCGGCAAGCCGGTGAGCGGGTCGTAGAAGGCCGCCTGCAGCAGCCGGGCCTGCGCCTTGCGGCGCGCGGTCACGTCCGATGCCGCGACCAGGAGCGCGCGGTGACCCTCGAAGACGACCTCGTGAACCGAGAGCTCCAGGTCGTGGGCTTCTCCCGATGCCGTGCGATGCCGCTCGACCGCCGGCGATCCCGCGCGCTGCTCCGCGCCAGCACCGGGGTCCAGGCGGAGATCGGCGGAGCGCAGCGTCAGGAACTTCTCGCGCGGCCAGCCGTAATGCCGCACCGCCGCTTCGTTCACGGCGAGGAACGCGCCACTCTCCGCGTCCTCGACCCACATCGGCTGCGGATTGTTCTCGAAGAGGATCCGGTAGCGCTCCTCGGAAGCGCGGAGCGCATCGAGCACGCGCACCCGCTGGGTGACCTCGCGCGTGAGAAGCAGCGAGGCGGGGGCCCCGTGGTACTGCACCGGGCTGGCGCTGACCTCGAGGACGATGTCCACGTTCCCGCGGCGCAGCACGGTTTCGAAACGGCGGGCGCGCTCGATGGCGGCACGGCCGACGCCGGCATCCGACCAGAGCCCGTGAACGGAGCTGCCCAGCATGCGATCGCGGGGGACGCCGTACAGATCGCTCGCGCGCGGATTGGCGTCTTGGATGATCCCGGTGCGCGGGTCGACGACGATCAATGCTTCCGACACGCTCTCGAAAAGATCCCGGTAGCCTCGTTCCACCTTGCGCAGCATTCCCTCCGCGGGTTTTTGCTCGATGACGCGCCCCAATTCCGCGCAGGCACGGGTGACTCCCGATAGCAGCGCATCGTCGGGTGGCTCCGAGGCCGCCGAGAAGAATTCGACTGCCGCCACCGTCCGCTGATGGGCGACGGCGGGAAAAGCGAAGACCGCCCCCGCGCCATCCTCGGCATCGGGGCGCCACTGCGGAGCGCCGTCGCGCAGCACCTGTCCGGCGAGGCCCGATCCGCGCGTGCGCCGCCGCCGCTCCGCCACCGGCCTCAGGCTGGAAAGGCGCTCGGGCTGATCGAGGTGCCAGACGCTGCGCGGCGGCTCGTCGGCAGGGTCCACGAACTCGACCCGACCCGCCTGCCAACCCGTGGCCGCACAGATCCGTTGCAGCGCCGCGCGAAGGGCGTCTTCTCTGCTACCCGCGCGCTGTGCTGCTTCACGGATCGACCGCAGGAGCTGCGGTTCGCGAGCCTTTGGGGGAGGCTGCACCGGCGGAAGTTACGCACTGGTATGGGGTGGGCGGAAAGGGGCAGCGGGTGGTTCAGGCTGGGACGTTCTCCGCCGGCAGCGCACCCACGCGCCGCAGGAGGGTCGCGCCGGACGTGATTCCGAGCCTGTTGCCAACCGTTCGACTTCATGAACGATGATTTGGGTCACCTCCATACCGGCACGCACTGGAGACCGCCATGAAGGCATCCCTGCTCGTCGCTACGCGCTCATCGATTACACGCTCCATGCGAACCAGCTCGGCCAGACCGGCACGATCCGTGTCGAGAAGGACCAAGTCTCCTTCGAGCGACTGGAAGGCACGAACCGACGCACCCGCATTGAGCGCCAGGAAGGTACCATCGGCTTTCAACTCCAGGCTGTCGAGGCGCAACCGGGACAGACGCGAATCCGGATGAAGCCCTCCAGCTTCCTCGTGGGGATGCTGGTCGACCCCGTGTACTTCACGTTCGAGAGCGGTACCGGGAAGCTCGTCCGCCTGGAAGGCCGGGTCCCGCCCAAGTCCGCGCCGGCAAAGGGTGGCGCGACTTTGACGCGCGCGTCGAGTACGGCTACGTCGCGGGCGAGTACAAGTAGCTTGCGAAGGCCGCCGGCTCCGGCCGCCTGCCTCCCCGCATCCTTGGCGGGCTGGCCGCAAATCCGGGCCCACCGTAGGTTTCGACCATGGCAAGAGGAATCGGAGAGGACCCGAGGCGCAGCCCCGCGGCGCAACTCGCGCAGGTGGAATATCCGGTCACGCGCGAGGACCTGGTGGAGACCGCCGAGGACAACGAGGCGCCGGTCGAGGTGATCAACTTCTTCAAGGCGCTGCCGAAGGAACGCTACGGCTCGGCGGAAGAGGTGCTGCGCGACTTCGCCGAGGCCGAGCGGCGCTTTGCGCTGGGGAACGCTCCTGACGATCGCGGTCGGCGCGACAACATCGGCAAGGTCGCCGCGGAGGATCAGTCCAAACATCCGTGACGCCGGCCGCCGGGGCGAGGTTCACTCGGGCATTTCATGCTCGAGCAGACCTTCCGGCTGCGAGCGCTCGGTCCCGAACGGCGCTCCCGCCGGCGTGGCCGGGCGGAACCGCGTGGCCACGTCCGCCACAGTGAAGAAGAGGAGCAGGGCGACGAAGACCAGCGAGGTGGCGAAAACCAGGCGCGTCATGCCCGACGAGTCTTTCAGGTGCATGAAGATGAGCGCCACCAGCACGCTCTTGGTGCAGGCGATGGCCAGCGCGATGAACAGCGCCCAGGTGCCGAGGTGCTGCTTGCCGGTGAACCAGGTCAGGAAGGTGAAGAACACCAATGCGATCCAGACGGCGATGTACCAGATCGCCGATAGCTCGTGCTCCTCGTGAAGATCCCCGGGATGGAGCGCCACCCCGGCCCGTCCGCTCGGTCCACTCTCGCTCACGCGCAGCTCCTCAGATCAGGTACAGCAGCGGGTAGAGGAAAATCCAGATCAGGTCGACGAGGTGCCAGTAGAGGCCGCCGAGCTCGAGCCCCGTGTAGTACTTCGAACTGTAACGGCCCTGGACGGTGCGCCAGAGGATCCAGGCGAGCACGCTCATCCCGATCACGACGTGCAGTCCGTGCAGCCCCGTCATCAGGAAGTAGAGCGAGTAGAACATCGCCGAGCCGGGTACCTTCACTGCCTCGAAGGCGTAGTACTTCCCGGGCAGCGCGCGCTCGTGGAAGTGTTCGGTGTACTCGATGGCCTTGATGCCGAGGAACCCGAGGGCGAAGAGGATGGTGAGGACGAGGCAGATCACCGCGGCGCGCTGCCGGTTGGTGCGCGCGAAGTGGATGGCGAGCGCGACGGTAAGGCTGGAGGTGATCAGCAACAGCGTGTTCACCGTTCCGGCGGTGAGATTCAGGTGCCGGCTGCACTCGGCGAACGCGAGCTGGAACTGGAAGCGGTACACCGCGTAGCCGCAGAAGAGCCCGCCGAAGAGCAGGATCTCGGTGGCGAGGAAGAGCCACATTCCCAGGCGCATCGCCTCGTTCTGGCGGGCGAGCGAGGAGAAGTGGTGGCCGAGAATCCCTTCCGGCAGGCCGGCAACTTCATGCGACACTGATCACCCCCGGCGGCTCATGCGTGCGGTAGTCGTGCGGCATCTGGGTGATGGTCGGGATCTGATCGAAGTTGTGCGTCGGCGGCGGCGATGCCGTCATCCATTCGAATCCCTTGCTGCCCCAGGGATTGGACTCGGAGCGCTGCCCGTACCTGAGCGCGATGGCGAGGTAGATGACGATGATGACGAATCCGAACCCGAGCAGCGTCGCGCCGGCGGTGGAAGCGACATTCAGCGCCTGGAAATGCTCCGGGTACTGGTAGTACCGGCGGGGCATCCCGTAGTTGCCGAGCAGGAACTGCGGGATGAAGGTGGCGTTGAATCCGAGGATGATGAGCGAGGCCGCAACCAGGCCCCACCCCTCGTGGTAGACGCGGCCGAACATCTTCGGGAACCAGTAGTGGAGCGCCGCGAGGAAGGCCATCACCGACGCGCCCACCATGATGAAGTGGAAGTGCGCGATGATGAAGTAGGTGTCGTGCCAGTGGATGTCCAGCGACGTCGTGGCCAGCGCGACGCCGGTCATGCCGCCGAAGACGAGGAAGTAGAGGAAGCCGCAGATGTACGCGAAGGGCGTCCGGAAGGTGATGGCGCCGCGGTACATCGTCCCCACCCAGTTGAAGACCTTGATGGCCGTGAAGATGCCGACGAACATCGAGAGCAGCCCGAAGGCGCCGCCCACGAACGTGCTCTGCCCGGCCACGAACAAGTGGTGTCCCCAGGTGAAGAACCCGACGAAGGCGATCCCAATGGAGCTGAAGGCGATGGCCCGGTAGCCGAACGCGTTCTTGCGCGAGAAGGCGCAGACGCACTCGGAGATCACGCCCATCGCCGGCAGGATCATGATGTAGACGGCCGGGTGCGAGTAGAACCAGAACATGTGCTGGAAGAGCACCGGGTCGCCGCCGCGCGCCGGATCGAAGAGGCCGAATCCGCCGATGCGCTCGACGGTGACGATCAGCAGCGTGATCCCGAGCACCGGCGTGGCGAGGATCTGGATGATGCTGGTCGCGTACGTGCTCCAGACGAAGAGCGGCAGCTTCATCCAGTTCAGCCCCGGCGCGCGCAGGGTGTGCACGGTGACGATGAAGTTGACGCCGGTGAGGATGGAGCTGAATCCGACGATGAACGCGCCGAGGAGGATCGGCGCCACCTGTGTGGGCGAGGTGCTCGAGTACGGCGTGTAGAATGTCCAGCCGGTGTCCGCGCCCCCGTGCACCATCCCCCACAGCGCTACCGCCGCTCCGATCAGGTACAGGTAGTAGGAGAAGAGATTGAGCCGGGGGAAGGCGACGTCTCGCGCGCCGATCATCAGCGGGAGCACGAAGTTCCCGAATGCGCTGGGGATGGAGGGGATGAGGAAGAGGAAGATCATCACCACGCCGTGAAGCGTGAACATGCGGTTGTAGCTGATGGCATCGACGAAGAACGGGCCAGGCTGGAGCAGCTTGAAGCGCAAAAGCAGCGCGAAGATCCCCCCGACGAAGAAGAAGAAGATCACCGACGCCAGGAACATCACCCCCACGCGCTTGTGATCGCGCGTGTTCAGCCACGACAGCACGGTGGTGCCGTCCTCCAGGTATGTCGGCGCGGGCGGCGCGCCGGCCAGCGCCTGGCTATCGGCCTCGGATAGGCGCATAGGCGGGTCCTTCCGACGGTCCGGTGCGGACCGCGTCGCTCTGCAGCGACTTGATGTATTCGACGAGCGCAGCCACCTCGGGCCCGGCGAGCTTCCCCTGGAAGCTGGGCATTACCGGCTGGAAGCCCTCCACGACCTTGAGCGCGGGATCCATCATCGATTCGGTGAGATAAGCCTCGTCGGCTTCCACCGTCTTGCCGTCGGTCAGCTTCTCGCGGCGGTGGTAGAGGTCGAGCCAGGTGGGCCCGATGTGCCGGGTGCCGTCCGTGGAGTGGCACTTGACGCAGCCCTGCTCGGCCGCGATCCGCCGCCCCTGATCGACCATGTTCCCCAGCGGCGGCGCGAAGTCGAGCGCCGTCGGCTGGCCATCCTGGGTGGCGACCACCCCGCGGTGCTGGAAGGCGAGCCAGTCCTCGAAGTCCTGGGCCTTGAGGACGATGACCTCGCCGCGCATGATCGAATGACCGGCGCCGCAGTACTCGGCGCAGAGGATCTGGTACCGCCCGGGCGTGGTGGCATTGAACCAGGTCTGCGTGTACCGGCCCGGCAAGACGTCCTGCTTGATGCGGAATTCCGGCACGTAGAACGAGTGGATGACGTCGCGGGAAGTCATCAGCAGGCGGACGTTGCGTCCCGCCGGGACCCGCAGGACGTTGATCGCGTTGGGGCCGTCCGGATAGGCGAACTTCCACATCCACTTCTTGCCCATCACGTAGACGTCCATCGAGTCGGCGGGTGGCGTCTGCTGGCGCACGAACTCGCGGTATCCGAGGAAGAACCAGAGGGTGAAGAAGCTGAGCGGAACGCCGATGAAGAGCGCCTCCATCCACATCGGCGGCTCGATGTGCGGGGTGGTCTGCGTCTCGGAGCGGCGGCGGTAGCGGATGAAGAAGAGGATGGTGGTGAGGCCCACCGCCGTGGACATCACGAAGGTGGTGAGGATGACGAAGTAGTGCAGCCGGTCGACGTCGCGGGCGAACGTCGACGCCTGATCGGGCAGGAAGAGCAGCTTGCGCAGGACCTCGTTCATGCGCCCGTCCCCCTCGATGGCGAAGGACGCCCGGCGCGCGCGGACTTGATCTCCCGCCACCAGAGGAAGCCCAACAGCGCGGCCAGCGCCAACGCGAACCCGCTGGCGCCGAGCCGGAGCGCACCCATGACGTAGAAGTGGTATTTGCGCGAGGCGGGATCGTACTTGAAGCAGCGGAGGATCACGCGGTCGAGGGTGGTCCCGACTTTTCCCTCGGACGCTTCCACGACGGCGAGCCGGAGATCGCGCGCCGGGAATTCCACGCCGTACAGGTAGCGGGAGATCCGGCCGTCGGGGCCGAGGATCATGCTCACCGCGGGATGCTCGTACTGCTCCGCCTCCTTGTCGTACCGGTAACGGAAGCCCAGCGATTCGGCGAGCGTCCTGATCGCGGTGTCCCCGCCGGTGAGGAACGGCCAGTGCGCGGGATACGCTCTTCCGGCGTTGCGCAGCGTCTGCAGATATCCGCCCTGGCGCAGCCGCGCTTCCGGAACGCGGTCCTTGGGCGAGAAGCTGACCGTCAGTCCGTAGTAGTCCTCGGCGAGCCGAAGCCCGCTCTCGTTGATCGCCTTGATCACGCCTTTCTGCACCAGGCTGCAGAGCATCGGGCAGTCGAAGTAGATGAGCGTGAGGACGACCGGCTTTCCACGCGCAGTCAGGTTACGGAGCTCCACGCGGTTGGATTCGCTGTCCATGAACCAGGCGTTGGCGACCCGCTCGCCCAGACGCTCGACCACGTCGACCGGCGCATCCTGCGCCGCCGCCACCTGTGCGAGGAGCATCAGCGCGAGAATCACTTCTTCGGCTCCTTCTGCTCGGCGAGCACCAGATCCATCGCGCGATCGATGGGGATGTGGATGGTCCCCTGCTTGCGATCCATCCAGCCCCAGCTGGACAGGCGCTCGATGCGTTCGCTGCGGTACGCCTGCGAGGCCCGCGTCACGTCGAACGGCACCTGATCGACGATGCCCACCTCCGCCTTGCCCATCTCCGCCGGGATGGGAAGCGGCCCGACGGGCTGGAGCGATCTCTCGCGCTGCTCCATGTACCGGTAGACGACGAAGGTCGCGATCGTGAAGATGAGGATGGACGCGAAGCCGGTGCCGATGACGCCGAACCAGCGGATTCCTTCCTCCGCCTGCTCCGGTGGTGGGGACATGTGCTCGGTCGAATGGGACGGTTCGTGGCTCATGGCTGCACGTACCTCAGAGAATCGCTCAGGAACGGATCGCCCACTGGCACTGGCCGGGCGGCGCGGAAGAGGAAGAGGGCCGCGGCGATGCTGACGCCGCCCACGCCGGCGAAGGCGGTGACGTGCGTCCAATGCAGACCGAGGCGCGCCTCCTCGGCGGCGGGCATCACCACCCAGTAGAGATCGATGTAGTGGATGACCAGCATCCAGGCGGCGACGCCACCGAGCGCCGGCGCGCTGCGCTTCAGGTCGCGGGAAAGCAGCAGGAAGAAGGGCACCACGAAGTGTCCGACCAGGATGAGGATGCCGACCGGCCGCCACACGCCGTGGCTGCGGACCACGATCCACTGCAACTCTTCGGGGAGGTTGCCCGCCCAGATCAGCATGTACTGCGAGAACGCCATGTACGCCCAGAAGGCGGTGAAGGCGAGCAGCAGCTTGCCGGCGTTGTGCTGCTGGTCCACCGAGATCACCGCGCCGAGCGCCGACCCGCTGGAGCGCACTCCGGTGATCACCAGGCAGAGCAGCGCGATCGAAGCGACGAAGGCGCCGATGTAGATGTAGAGGCCGAAAATGGTCGAGTACCAGGTGGGTTGCAGCGACATCAGCCAGTCGAAGGCCGCGAACGTGAAGGTGATGGCGAAGAGCAAGAGACCCGGCGGCGACCACCAGCGCGCGCGCACGGTCAAGGCCGGATCCGCCGTCTCGTCCTGACGCAGCGACCAGGCGCGCATCAGCCAGGCGAACGCGCTCCAGACGGCGAAGTAGATCGCCGCGCGGACGATGAAGAAGCCGAGGTTCAGGTAAGGACGCTTGTGGTGCAGCAGCTCGTGCATCTCCTTGCTGACCGGTTCGTGCGGCGCGACCCAGAACCAGACGTGCTTCGCGCCGAAGAGCAGCGGGAGGAAGAGGACGATGAACAGCGGGATGACGGCGCCGAACGTCTCGCTGAAGCGGCGAACGGTCACGTTCCAGCGTGCGCCGGCCGCGTGATTCGCCATCACTAGCGTCACCGCGCCGATGGCGAGGCCGAGCCAGTACACGTAGGCGACGAGGTACGCGAGCAGCGCCCGCTGGGGCGAAACGGCCATGCCGATGAACGTCAAGAGGAGGCCGGCGGCGCCGGCGATGGCCGCGCCCATGACCTGCGTCCGGCCGCCTGACCACGGGGGCAGGTTGGCATCGGGCAGCGCGCGCCGCTCCGTCATCGTTCCTTCTCCGCGCGCAGCTTCTGCCGGATGTCCGGCGGGGCATCGGCGAGCGTCGCGGATTGGCTCCGCCGCAGCGCCTGCAGATACGCCACCACCGCCCACCTTTCCTGGGGCGTGAGCTCGGGGGCGTAGGAGGCCATCAGGCCGTAGCCCTCGCTGATCACCTGGAAGACGTGGCCGGGGCCTGGATTGCTCAGCTTGTGCAGGTTGGGCGGCGGCCGCAGCGACATCTGCGTGGCGACCAGGGAGACCCCGTCGCCCACCAGACCGTGGCAGACGGCGCAGTGGATCTCGAACTTCGTACGACCCTGCAGCATCAGCTCGCGCCTCAGCGGGATGGGGATGGCGCTGACGATCTGACCGGCGCGGTCGCGCCCGGTGGTGATTTCCGGGCGCAGCGTCTGCCGCTCGCGCGGAACCGTGCCCTCGGGCGGCTGGCGCATGGCGCGCCCGTCCTCGTAGAGCGGGTTGCCGGCGAACGGCTTGAACTTGGGCTGACGCTCCATCGGATCGAACAGCGTGGTGTCGCCGCAGGCGGTCGCGAGCGCCGCGAGGAGGAGGAGGCGCTTCATGTGGCCTCCGCCACGGTGTGCACCTTGTGCGCGCCCGCTTCGCGGAACTTCCTCTCCAGATCGGCGACGGCGTTCTCGTCGGAGGTTTCCGCGCTGATCCAGAAGGCGTCGAGCGAGGCGGTGCGGAACCGCTCGGACTCGAAGACCGGGTGGTAGGTGCGCGGCAGCCTGAAGAACCAGAAGATCGAGCCGAAGAAGATCGAGAGCACCGCGATCAGCACGCCGGACTCGAAGGTGATGGGAATGTTCGTCCAGAAGCCGTGCTGGGGACGGCTGCCCACGTTGATCGGGTATGCCCTGCTGTTCAGGTACCATTGCAGGGTGTAGCCGCCGAGCGCGCCCAAGACGCCTCCGGTGAGGGCCACCACCGGCACCTTGCTGCGCTGAATCGCCAAGGCATCGTCGATCCCGTGCAGGGGATAGGGCGAGTACGCATCGAGGCCCTGGACGCCGCCCTCGCGCAGCCTGCGCGCCGCCTCGACGCAGGCGTCGGGCTCGGTGAATTCGCCGAGGACGAAGCGCCTCATGGACGCGCTCCTTCCAGCTCGCTCATTCCGCCCCCGTGAGCCAGCTCATGGTTCAGCTCCTTCAACTCGCTCGTGGCCACGGCCGGAAGGAACTTGAGGAAGATGAGGAAGAGGGTCCCGAAGAAGCAGATGGTCCCGAAGAGGAGCGAGAGATCCACCCAGGTCGGGTAGTACATCGCCCAGTTCGAGGGAATGAAGTCCTGGTGCAGCGAAGTGACGATGATGTTGAAGCGCTCGAACCACATCCCGACGTTCACCAGCACCGCCCCGATCCACAGCGTCCAGACGTTCCGGCGCGCCCACCGGGTCCAGAACATCTGCGGCACGACCACGTTGCAGAACATCTGGGTGAAGTAGGCCCAGGCGTAGGGGCCCCTGGGGCGGGTGACGAAGAAGATGTGCTGCTCGTATTCGTTGCCGCTGTACCAGGCGGCGAAGTGCTCCATCAGATAGCCGTACTCGACGATCAGGCCGGTGAGCAGCATCACCTTGGCCATCGCTTCCAGGTGACGGGCAGTCACGACGTGCTTCAGCCCCATGTAGCGGCGCGCCGGGATGAGCAGCGTCAACACCATGGCGAAGCCCGAGAAGACGGCGCCGGCGACGAAGTACGGCGGGAAGATGGTGGTGTGCCAGCCGGGCAGGATGGAAAGGGCGAAGTCCCAGGACACGATGGTGTGGACCGAGAGCACCAGCGGCGTGGCGAGGCCCGCCAGCAGCAGGTACGCGATCTTGTAGTGGTGCCAGTGCCGCGCGCTGCCGCGCCACCCGAGCGCGAAGATGCCGTAACCGATCCGGGCGCGCCGGCTGGTGGAGCTGTCGCGCAGTGCAGCCAGGTCGGGGATCAGTCCCAGGTACCAGAAGAGCAGCGAAGTGATGAAGTACGTGCTCACCGCGAACACGTCCCACATCAGGGGGCTCTTGAACTGCGGCCAGATCGAATTCGTGCTCGGGTATGGGAACAGCCAGTAGATGGCGAACCACGGGCGCCCGGTGTGCAGCACCGGGAACAACGCCGCCTGCATGACGGCGAAGAGCGTCATTGCCTCGGCGAACCGATTGATGCTGGTGCGCCACTTCTGCTGGAAGAGGAGCAGGATCGCGCTGATCAGCGTGCCGGCGTGCCCGATCCCGATCCACCAGACGAAATTGATGATCCCGAACGCCCAGCCGACGGGGATGTTGTTGCCCCACAGCCCGATGCCCTTCGCGATGGTCAGCGCGATCGCCGAGAAGAGCACGCCGGTGCCGGCCATGCCGAGCAGCAGCAGCGCGAGCCATCCCCGCTGCGGCGCCTGCCAGACGTAGGCGTTGAGCGACTTGTTCAGCGTGCCGTCGTCCTGGGCCCCCTCGATCAGAGGAAGCGGGAGCAGCCGCGCGTCGAGGACCGCTTCCGCCATCACGCCAGCTCCGGGTTGGGGTTCATGACGCGCGCCAGGTACGCGGTCCGCGGCCGCGTCCCCAGCTCGTGCAGCAGGTCGTAGCGGCGCTCCGCTTCGTGCAGCTTGCGCACCTTCGCGTTCGAGTCGTTGAGATCGCCGAAGACGATGGCTTCGGCGGGGCAGGCCTGCTGGCAGGCCGTGAGCACCTCGCCGTCGCGGATCCGGCGATCCTGCAGGCGGGTGTGGATGCGGGCGCGCTCGATCCGCTGCACGCAATAGGTGCACTTCTCCATGACGCCGCGCGCGCGCACCGTCACGTCCGGGTTGAAGGCCATCTTCTCCGTGTCGGTGTAGTCCGACGTGTACGAGAAGAAGTTGAACCGGCGGACCTTGTACGGGCAGTTGTTCGAGCAGTACCGCGTGCCGACGCACCGGTTGTAGACCATCTCGTTGAGGCCCTCGTCGCTGTGGACGGTCGCGTTGACGGGGCACACGTACTCGCAGGGCGCATATTCGCAGTGCACGCACATCAGCGGCTGGAAGACGACGCCGGGGTTCCCGGTATCGTCGCCGGTGAAGTAGCGGTCGACGCGCAGCCAGTGCATTTCGCGGCTCTTCGCCACCTGCTCCTTGCCGACCATCGGAATGTTGTTCTCGGCGACGCAGGCGATCATGCAGGAGCTGCAGCCGGTGCAGCGCGAGAGATCGATCGCCATGCCCCATCGGTACCCGGCGTAGCTGTCCCCCGGGTATGCGGTCAGGAGCGAGCCCCGGTGCTCGGCCAGCTCCTCGCCGGTCTCCTTCAGTTTCGCCACGGTAGTGGAGGCCGCGATCAGCCGACCCTCCATCGAGTGGTGCTCCTGCGTCTGCGCGATCAGCGCTCTTCCGCCGACTCGCGTGACCGTCAAGCCCGGCGCAAACCAGGGGTGGTCGCTGTGGCGCAAGGTGCTGGTGTCGAATCCCAGATCACGACAGAGCGCTTCGCCCGCTCCGCGGCGCCCGTATCCGAGGGAGACGGTGACGCAGTCCTCGGCATGACCCGGCGCGAGCACGACCGGAGCGTGCGCCGGCGGCCCGCGGAGGCCGAGATCGACGCGCTCACCCTGGCTGAGGCCGAGCTTCTTCGCGGTGTTCGGCGCGATCAGCGCCGCGTTCTCCCAGGTGACCTTCGTCACCGGATCAGGCAGTTCCTGCAGCCAGGAGATGTTGCCGAATCGGCCGTCCCAAACGCGGTAGTCCGGGACGATGTTGATCTCCAGGCCTGGCGCCGACTCCGACGCCGGGACCTGCATCGCCGCGGCGAGGATCTGCTCGTGGCGCACTGCCGGCGATTCAGGGCGTGTCGCCGTGCCCGAGATGAAGCCGTCGGCGAGCCATTTCTCCCAATTGAGCGCGAACTCGCCGGGCCTCTGCGACTGCCAGAGCTCGCGCAGCTGCGTGTACGCCGTGCGATCGCCCTCGCCGAGAAAAGCGGCGAGCGTCTCGGCCTCGCTCACGCCGGCATAGAGCGGCGAGATCAGCGGCTGCACGAAGGTGACGGTCCCGTCGTGCGCCCGCGCGTCGCCCCAGCTCTCCAGCGGATGTAGCGCCGGGAGCACCCAGCCGGCGCGCTCCGCCGTCTCGTCGAGGTACAGCGAGCGGTACACGGAGAAGGGAACCTGCGAAAGCGCCTTTCCGAAATTGAGGTCGGCAGGCGCGCCGTAGACCGGGTTCCACGCGGTGATCACGAGCGTGCCGACGCGGCCGGCGCGCATCTCCTCGCTGAGCTGACGCAGCGAGCGCGGGCCGGCGTCGGTCTCGTGCAGCACCGGGCGCGCGACGGCGGCGCAGGCGCTGACCAAGGCGGTGTTGATCGCGTGCGCCACGGCGTGCAGCACCGGCGGCTGGCGCGCCCCGACGCAGACCAGGGAGCCGCCGGCGGCCTTCACCAGATCCTTCGCCACGGCATCGGCGAACTTCGCGCTCTCCGCTGGCAGCCGGAACCGCTGTTGCAGCGGCGCGTAGCGCGCGAGCGCCGGCACCTGCGCCGCGAGCCGGCCCAGCAACGCGAGCCCGAAGCGATGCACGTCGGTCGGCTTCAGGCGCAGGCGGTGATCGGCGTTCATTCCCGTCACCGTCAGGTTGCTTTCGACGGCGTAGAGCCTCGCCATCGGCCCCTGTTCGGGGTCGCGCTTTGCCGCCCAATCGCCCATCGCGGAAAGCGTCCCCGGCAGGGCCGCGAGAAGGTCCGAGTCCAGCGAAAGCACGACGCGCGCCCGGGAAAGATCGAGGCGCGTCTCGTAAGCGCCGCCGTAGGCGAGCTGCGCTCCGTCGTGGACCTGCTGCAGCGGGATGGCGCTCCAGGAGGAGAACCTGGCGCGCGGATAGAGGTCGGTCAGCCGCTGGCGCAGGTGCGCGATGAGCGGCGAGGAACCGGGCTCCATCAGGAAGCGCAGCCCCTCTCCGCGGGCGTCGCGCACGGCCCGCGCTCTTGCGGCGGCGGCCTGGAGGAAGTCGCGCCAGGATCGATCCTGGCCGCGGTTCTGCACGACCTTCAGGCGTTGCGGGTCGTACAGTCTCAGCAGCTCCGCCTGTTCCAGCGGCCCCACCGCTCCGCGGCTCGAGGGGTGATCGGGATTGCCCTCGATCTTCGTCGGCCGCCCTTCGTTGGCGGTGACCAGCAGGCCGGTGGCGCGGCCGTCGATGGTGGTCGCCGTCGCGTAGTGAAGAGGATTTCCGGGCGTCACTTCCGGCGGCTGTCGCGTGTACGGAAGGATCTTTTCGTCCGGCGGCTTCAGGCATCCACCGAGGGTGGCCAGCGCGGCCGAGGCGCCAAGGAGCTGCAGCACGCTTCGCCGCGAAGTCGCGTCGTCGGGAGGTGCCTCGGGCCCCAGCTCCCGCGAGAGCGCCGGCGCCGCAGCGTGCTCGTCGAGGCCGCGCCAAACCTTCTGCCGCTGGCCGGCAATGGGAAGTGACTTCAGCGATGGCATGTGGTGCAGCTCGTGCGGGTCTCGACGTGGTACTGCTCTTTCAGCTCCCGGCCGATCGCGAGCTGATCGCTCTTCGGCTTGTAGGTCATGCTGGTGACCTGATCGCGCGGTCGCAGATATCTCTCCGGCTGGCGATGGCACTCCAGGCACCACCCCATGGTCAGCGGCTGCGCCTTTTCCACCTGCGCCATCTCGTCGACGCGGCCATGGCAGGTGACGCAACCGACACCCTGCTTCACGTGGATGGAATGGTTGAAGTAGACGAAGTGCGGCAGCTTGTTGACCTTGTTCCAGACGATGGGCCGGTCGGCGAAATAGCTCTCGCGGACCGGCGCTAGCTTGGGGCTCTTGTTCCAGATCTGCTCGTGGCAGTTCAGGCAGAGCGAGGTCGGCGGCACGCCGGCTGCAGGCGACTTCTCCACCAGGTAATGGCAGTAGCGGCAGTCGATGCCTTCATCGCCGACGTGGTGGCGATGGTCGAACTGGACCGGCTGGTCCACTGGATCCTGTTGCTGCGTATAGAACGGCGTCCGTACGTAGATCATCGGGCCTGCAATCAACCCGCCGCCGAATAGCAGCGCGAGGGCGAACAGCGCGATCCGGAACGCGGTGTTCGAAGAGGGCTTGAACAGAGAGCTCATTCCGTTCTCACGGGGTCCGGACTGCCCAGGCTTTTGGTAGCCGAAAAATTTTCGCGGAAGCGGATGCAGAATGCCGCAGCGACCGAACGTCGCACTCCCTCAGTCGCCTGCGAGCGCGCGAGGGTGTGAGGATGCTGCCCATTGATCCACCGAGTTGGCAAGCGCCGACTCGGCACGTGTCCTGTGCGCATCAGGTAACTACCCTGACACGGAGGCTCGTATGGCAAAGACGGTGGGCGATTTTCTCTACCAGCGGCTGCGCGCGTGGGGAGTGCAGCGGGTCTTTGGCTATCCCGGGGACGGGATCAACGGGATCATGGCCGCGTTCGAGCACGCGGGCGACGAGCGGCCCCGGTTCATCCAGGCGCGTCACGAGGAGCTGGCCGCATTCATGGCCGGCGCCCATGCAAAGTTTACCGGCGAACCCGGAGTATGCCTCGCGACCTCGGGACCCGGCGCGATCCACCTGCTCAACGGCCTTTACGACGCCGCGATGGATCACCAGCCGGTGGTGGCCATCGTCGGGCAGTCCGCGACCACGGCGCTCGGCGGCGAATACCAGCAGGAGGTCGACCTCCAGAACCTGTTCAAGGACGTGGCGCACAACTACGTGACGACGGTGACGGCACCCTCGTCGGTCCGTCACGCGATCGATCGCGCCTTCCGCATTGCAATCTCCGAGAAGTGCGTCACCTGCGTCATCGTTCCGAAGGACTTGCAGGAGGAGAAGGCGGTCGAGCAGCAGGAACACGCGCACAACACCATCCACTCCAGCGTCGGCTACACGGCGCCCCGCATCGTTCCCCGCGACGAAGACCTGAAGCGCGCCGCGGAGGTGCTCAATGCCGGGCAGAAGGTGGCGATGCTCGTCGGCGCCGGCTGCATGCGTGCGGCGGCCGAGGTGGTGCAGGTGGCGGACGTGCTCGGCGCGGGCATTGCCAAGGCGCTATTGGGAAAGGCCGTCCTTCCCGACGATACGCCCGGGTGTACCGGAAGCATTGGTCTGCTCGGCACCAAGGCGTCGTGGAAGATGATGAGCGAGTGCGACACGCTGCTGATGGTGGGCTCGTCGTTCCCCTACTCGGAGTTCCTCCCGAAGGAGGGTCAGGCTCGCGGCGTGCAGATCGATCTGAAGGGCCGCATGCTCGGGATCCGCTATCCGATGGAGGTGAACCTGCACGGCGACGCGGCGGAGACCCTGCGGGCGCTCCTTCCGTATCTGAAGCGGAAGGTGAATCGCGGCTGGCGCCAGCAGATCGAGGGCAGCATGCGCGAATGGCGGCAGATCCTCGAGGCGCACGCCGCCGTGGAGGCGAAGCCGATCAACCCGGCGTTCGTGTACCGCGAGTTGAACAAGCGCCTCCCGGAGCGCGCGATCTTCACCGCCGACTCCGGCAGCTCGGCTACCTGGTACGCGCGGTATCTCGATTTCCGGGCGGGAATGATGGGCTCGCTCTCGGGCAATCTGGCGACCATGGGCCCGGCGATGCCCTATGCCGTGGCGGCGAAGTTCGCTTACCCGGACCGGCCGGTCTTCGCGCTCGTCGGCGACGGCGCGATGCAGATGAACGGCAACAACGTCCTCGTCACCGTCAAGAAGTACTGGAGGGAGTGGAAGGACCCGCGCTTCGTCGTGCTCGTCCTCAACAACCGCGATCTCAACATGGTCACCTGGGAGCTGCGAGCGCAGGCCGGCGAGCCCAAGTTCGAAGGGTCGCAAGAGATCCCGGACTTTCCCTACGCGGGGTACGCCGAATCTCTCGGCTTGCTCGGTCTTCGCGTCGACCGGCCCGAGGACGTCGGACGGACCTGGGATGCCGCCCTGGCGGCGGACCGGCCGGTGCTGGTGGAAGCGCTCGTGGATCCGGAATTTCCCATGATGCCGCCGCACGTCACGCTCGAGGAAGCGAAGGCGTACGCGAAGGCGGTTCTCAAGGGGGATCCCGACAAGCGGCACATGATCGGCGAGACGATCAAAGCGGCGGTGGCCGGCGTCTTCAAGAAAGACGGCGAGAAAGGCGGATAACCGTTGGCGGAGATCGGCGAAATCCAGGTCTCCGCTTACGACGTTCCGACGGAGAGCCAGCCGGAGTCGGATGGCACCGCCATCTGGAGCAAGACCACGCTGGTCGTGGTGGAGGTTCAAGCGGGAGCCTGGCGCGGGCTCGGATACACGTACGCGGATGCCGGCGCGGCGCGCCTCCTCCGCGACGTGGTCGCCCCGGCGGTGCGCGGGCTCCATCCGTTCGATACGCGCCGAATCTACGAGGCAGCGTGCGCGTCCGTCCGCAACCACGGCCGCTCCGGCGCCGGAGCGATGGCGATCTCGGCACTGGATGTCGCCGCCTGGGACCTCAAGGCGAAGATGCTCGGCGTTCCGGTCGCGAAGCTGCTCGGGACGGTGCGCTCCGAGGTTCCGGCCTACGGCAGCGGAGGGTTCACCTCGTATCCGGAATCCCGGCTCGCTGACCAGCTCTCGCGATGGGCCGACGAAGGGTTCCGCTTCGTGAAGATGAAGGTGGGCCGCGAGCCGGATCGCGACCTGCAGCGCGTGCGGACGGCGCGCAAGGCGATTGGGCGGGGACGCGCGCTGTTCGTCGACGCAAACGGCGCGTACTCGCGCAAACAGGCGCTCCGGTTTGCGCGCGACTTCGCCGAAGAGGGCGTGAGCTGGTTCGAGGAGCCCGTGGTGAAGACCGATCTCCAGGGGCTGCGGCTCGTCCGTGACGCGGCACCGATGGAGGTCACGGGCGGGGAGTACGCATGGGAGCCGCACGACTTCCGCGAGCTGCTGCCCGTGCTCGACGTGGTCCAGGCGGACGTGACCCGCTGCGGTGGGTTCACCGGATTTCTCGACGCGCACGCGCTGGTGCGCGCCCATGAATTGCCGATGTCCACGCATTGCGCACCGGCGCTGCACGTGGCTCTTGGATGCGCGCTTCCGGGCGTGCGGCACCTCGAATGGTTCTTCGACCACCAGAGAATCGAGCGGATGCTCTTCGACGGCGCGCCGACCCCGGTTCACGGCTTGCTGCGGCCGGATCTCTCGCGTCCGGGGCTGGGACTCGTGTTCAAGGTTCAGGACGCCGCGCAGTTCGGTGTGCAGCTTTAGTTTGGGGTCAAACGAAGATGCCCGGCCTTCAGACCTTGGTCCGTCTACGACCGCGCTCCCTGGAGTCGCGAGCCGAGGTGGACGTCCGCGCCCTGGAACGCAAGCTGCGACAGCGCACGTCCGGTGAAGTGCGATTCGACGCCGGAAGCCGCGCGCTGTATGCCACCGACGCTTCGAACTACCGGCAGGTGCCCATCGGCGTCGTGCTGCCGCGCACGGCGCGGGACGTGATCGAGGCCGTGGCGTGCGCCCGCGATGCCGGGGCGCCGATCGTGGCGCGCGGCGGCGGCACTTCGCTCGCCGGCCAGTGCTGCAACGTCGCGCTGGTGATCGATACTTCGAAGTACCTGGACCGCATCCTCTGGCTCGACCCCTCGCGACGCCGGGCCCGCGTGCAGCCCGGCGTGATCCTCGATCGCCTGCGGGAACGCGCCGAGGCGCACCACCTGACCTTCGCTCCCGATCCGGCCACGCACAATCACTGCACCCTTGGAGGGATGATCGGGAACAACTCTTGCGGCGTGCACTCGGTGATGGGCGGCGTGACCAGCGACAACGTCGTGGAGCTGGACGTGCTTCTCTACGACGGCACGCGCCTGACCGTCGGACCGACCACTCCGGACGAGCTCGAGCAGATCTGCGCCGGCGACGGCAGGCGCGGAGAGATCTACCGGCAGCTCCGCGCGCTGCGCGACCGCCACGCTGCGAGCATTCGCAGCCGCTTCCCGATGATCCCGAGGCGCGTCTCCGGCTACGACCTGCCGCAGCTTCTGCCCGAGCGCGGCTTCAACGTTGCCCGTGCCCTCGTCGGGACCGAAGGGACCTGCGCCCTGGTGCTCGCGGCGACGGTGCGGCTCGTCCATAGTCCGCCGTGCCGATCGCTGCTGGTGCTCGGGTACGAGGACGTTTATCACGCCGCCGATCACATCCCGGAGGTGATGGAGGCGGAGCCGATCGGGTGTGAGGGCATCGACGAGCTGCTCGTGCAGCAGATGAAGTGGAAGGGCATCCACCCCGATGACGTGAAGCTGCTGCCCGAAGGACGGGGCTGGCTGATGGTCGAGTTCGGCGGCGAGACCCGGGAAGAGGCGGACGCGAAGGCGCGCAAGCTGATGGACCGGCTCCGCGGCGGCCCCTCGATGAAGCTGTTCGATACCAAGTCGGAGGAGAAGCACCTCTGGAGGGTGCGGGAGGCGGGGCTCGGGGCGACGGCGCGGAAGGAGAACGGAAAGGAGAACTGGGAGGGATGGGAGGATTCATCGGTCCCACCGGCACGTCTGGGGGATTACCTGCGCAGACTGCGCAAGCTGTTCGACGATTACGGATACGATGGCGCTCTCTACGGCCACTTCGGACAGGGTTGCGTCCACACCCGCATCGACTTCGATCTCAGGACCGCGGACGGAATCGCGAAGTATCGCCGCTTCATTTCGGATGCCGTCGACCTGGTGGTTGCGCATGGAGGATCGATCTCCGGCGAGCACGGCGACGGCCAAAGCAAGGCGGAGTTCCTTCCCAGGATGTACGGCCCCGAACTGGTGGATGCATTCGAGGAGTTCAAGCGCATCTGGGACCCGGACTGGAAGCTGAATCCGGGCAAGGTGGTGCGTCCCAACCGGATCGACGACGATCTCCGGATCGGCGCGCACTACCGCCCTCCGACGCCGCGCACGCACTTTCACTACCAGGAGGATGACTACAGCTTCGCGAAGGCGAGCGCCCGGTGCGTAGGAATCGGCGAGTGCCGCAAGACCGACGCGGGCACCATGTGCCCGAGCTACATGGTAACGATGGAGGAGATGCACTCGACGCGGGGGAGGGCGCATCTCTTGTTCGAGATGCTCCAAGGGAACCCGCTGCGCGGAGGCTGGCGGGATCCGGCGGTGAAAGAGGCGCTGGATCTCTGCCTGGCGTGCAAGGGCTGCAAGGGGGAGTGCCCCGTCAACGTGGACATCGCGACGTACAAGGCGGAGTTCCTTGCGCACTACTATGCTGGCCGCCTGCGCCCCCGCAGCGCGTATGCGATGGGGCTGATCCATTGGTGGTCGCGCATCGCCTCCCGCGTGCCCTCGGTGGCCAACGCGATCTCGCGCACTCCCGTCTTCAAGTGGGCCGGCGGCGTCGCGCTGTCGCGCGAGGTTCCGAAGTTCGCACCGCAGACGTTCCGTTCGTGGTTCGAAGCGCGGCCCCGTGTCGGCGGCGCGGGCGAGCGCGTCCTGCTTTGGGCAGACACCTTCAACAACTTCTTCCATCCGGAAGTGGCGCAGGCCGCGGTCGAGGTGCTCGAGGACGCGGGCTTCCAGGTCCTCATCCAGGCGGAGCGACTCTGCTGCGGCAGGCCACTCTACGATTACGGAATGCTCGATCTGGCGAAGCGCAAGCTGCGCCAGATCCTCGACGACCTGCACGACGAGATCGAGCGCGGGACGCCGGTGGTCGGCCTGGAGCCGAGCTGCGTCTCGGTGCTCCGCGACGAGCTCCTCGGCCTCTTCCCGCACGACACCGACGCGCAGCGGCTCGCGCAGCAGACGCACACGCTCGCGGGTTTCCTGCGGGCGCGGGCGCCGCACTGGCGGCCTCCGCCGCTGCGCCAGCGCGCGCTCGTCCACGGACATTGCCACCACAAGGCCGTCCTCCGCTGGGAGAAGGAGCAGGAGCTGATCCGGGCGGTGCTGCCGGATTGCGAGGTGGTCGACTCCGGGTGCTGCGGGATGGCGGGCTCGTTCGGTTACGAAGCGGACAAGTACGACGTGTCGATGCGCATCGGCGAGCGCCGTCTGCTTCCCAGGGTCCGCGAGGTGGACGACGAGACGCTGATCGTCTCCGACGGCTTCAGCTGCCACGGCCAGATCTCGACGACCGGCAAGCGGCCGCTACACATCGCGCAGGCGCTGCAGATGGCGGTCCGGCAGCGGAAACGCGAGCCCCGCGCATCGCGGATCGCCACGCGACGGGTACGCAGGAGGCGCGTCCTGCTGCGGCTCGCGCTCTTCGGAGCCGCCGCCTTCGCGGTGGCTGCTGTACGCATGCGCCGACGCGCGGGTTGATCCAGGTACGATCCGGAGGGATGCTGGGTTCGTTCATGCTCCCCGGGCGAGCGACAGCCGAAGGCACGGCGCGGTTCCGCGAGGAGGCGGATTCGGCGTCAGGGCACTTCCGCGAAGCGGAAGGGCTGTCGGTGTCGTCGCTGGGTATCGGCACGTATCTGGGCCGCGACGACGCGAAGACCGACGCGCTCTACGCCGCCTCCGTCCGCCGCTCGATCCAGCTCGGCCTCAATGTCGTCGACACGGCGATCAACTATCGCAACCAGCGCAGCGAGCGCGCAGTCGGGGCGGCCCTGCGCGAGAGTGGGCAGCAGCGCGACGGGGTCGTGCTCTGCACCAAGGGCGGCTACCTCGCCTTCGACGGCGGGCGCCCGCACGATGCGCGTGCGTACGTCGAGGAGACGTTCCTCCGCAGCGGCATTCTGGAGGCCGACGACATCGTCGCCGGCTGCCACTCGCTGGCGCCACGTTTTCTCCAGGACCAGATCGACCGCAGCCGCCGCAACCTCGGTGTCGAATGCATCGACGTCTACTACCTGCACAATCCCGAGACGCAGCTCGGCGAAGTGCCTCGCCCCGAATTCCTGCGCCGGCTCCGCGTTGCATTCCAGGCGCTGGAGCGCGCGTGTGCCGACGCGCGCATCGGCTGTTACGGGACCGCGACCTGGAATGGCTACCGGGTCGAATCCGACGATGAGGAGCACCTCTCGCTCGCGGAAGTCCTCGCCGCCGCCCGCGACGTCGCCGGCGATCGGCACCGCTTCCGCGCCGTCCAGCTACCGTTCAACGTCGAGATGGACGAGGCCGCCACCTTGCGCAACCAGGACGGCTCGACCTTCCTCGAGGCCGCGCAGGCGTCGCGGGTGATGGTGTTCGCTTCCGCGAGCGTGCTGCAAGGGCGGCTCACGCACGAGCTTCCCCAGGCGGTCCGCGATGCGCTGGCGGGCGTGGAAACGGACGCGCAGCGGGCCCTGCAGTTCGCCCGCAGCACGAAGGGGATCACCTGCGCGCTGGTCGGGATGAAAACGCCGGCTCATGTGGACGAGAACGCGGCGCTGGCAGGCGTCGAGCCGCTTTCGCTGTAGGAGGTGGAATGCTGGGGAGCCGCACGTCCGAAGAGTGAGCTTCGACCCGAGCCGGAATAGACGGCGTCTTCACGGTGAACATGCGCGCACGGCGCAGGAGCGAGAGCGTGCCCGTCACTGGAGCAAGCAGCCATCCCGCGAGCGCCCCGACCTTTCTCCGACGTCCACGCTTTCAAACTGCTGCGTGGACGTTCAGCGAGCACACTCAGTTGGGCATCGCGCGGAGGGGCGTGACCCGTCCCTGGGACAAGGCGGAATGCACCGGGCGCTCCTGCTTCACCACCGGCGGCCTGCGCGGTGCGGTCGCGGCATTGAACGACGCGAAGTCGGCCATCGCCATCGCCGCCATCACCACCCAGAGAATCGCGAGCGCGATCGGGAACCAGCTCTTCAACAGCCGCATGGCATCTCCTTCTGCGTGCCCTTCGTGAGGTCCTACGCAGCAGGAGTGTCCGCATTTCAGGCGTGGTTTCAGGCCGAAAGGGGGATCATTTCGCGCAACAGTGCGAGGGCGGCGGGGAACATCCGCTCCGCCCACACATCGTAGCCGAGGGCGCTGGGGTGGAAACCGTCCGGCGAGAAGAGCTCCGGGTGCCCGGGGAGGGCGTGGCGGCTCCAGTCGTACAGATCGACCAGCGACAATTTGTGCCGCGCCGCCGTGGCCGTGACGTGCTCGTTGAACAGCTCGATGCGGCGCTCGTAGAACGAACGCTCCACCATCCGCGCCACCGCAGGCGAAAGCGCAAGATCCGGCATGTTCGCGATGACGATGGGGGCGGCAAGCTTCCGCAACGGCACTACAATCTCTTCCAGGTTCACCGCGAAGGCATCGTCGGGACGCTGCAGGCCTACATCGTTGATCCCGATCCCGATGGTCACCAGGCGGGGCCGGGTACGCAGCGCGCGCGGCAGTTGGATCTCGATCACGTCGGAGGTCGTGGCGCCGCTGCCGCCGAGGTTGACGAGCTTCAGCGTCGGAAACGCTCCGCGGAGCTTCGCCGCGAGTCGTTCCGGATAGCCGCCGCCGCTCGGCGCGCCGATCCCGACCGCCGTGGAGTCGCCGAGCGCCAGATAGAGGAGTTCCGCCGGCACTGCGACAATGTAGGCATCGCGCAGTCTTGCCGGGCGGGTGCGACCGCCGCCTACCCTGGCCAACAAACAGGCGAATTTGCACCCCGATGCTAAGCTGGCAGGCGTCGATGATCTCAGGGAAGGACCTCCTCAACCAGTTCAAGGCTGCGTCGTGGAGGGCCCCCGACGAGGTGGAGCGATTCGTCGCGGAAGCGGAAGCGCCGCAGACCGCGGAGCTCCTGAAACTGCTGGACATCGTCACGGGAAAAGCGCCGGACGCGAGCGTGCAGCGCGCGCGGCTGACGGTGTTCGCGCGCTTGATCGACAAGAACCCGGACAAGGCGCTCTGCGCGCCGTTCGTGAAGGCGCTGAAGTCGGCGGAGCCGGCGCTGCGAACCACGCTCGCCGCGCTGCTGCCCAAGGTGAACAGCGCGACCGAGCACGCGGTGCTGGTCGACTACCTGCGCTCGTCCGATAGCGGGCTGCGCGCCACCGTCGCGCGTACCCTGCAGCAGCTCGGCGGCAGCCGCGCGCTGTTCGATCTGCTCGGCCGCGCGGTGGCCGAGGCGGGTTTCGCAGGCCGCATCGAAGCGATGGACGTCCTGGTAGGCTTCGCCAAGCAACAGGCGATCCCCGCCCTGCAAGCGGCGCTCATCTCCGGCTCGGCGGCGGAAAAGGTACACGCGCTCAAGCACCTCGGCAACGCCGCGGTGATGGGCAAGGACCCTGCCGCTGCCCTCAAGGCCATCGCGCCGCTGCTCGACGCGCAGAAGGAGCAGGAGGCGGTCGTCGTCCAGGCCGTCCTCGCCTTCTCGGCCCTCGCCACTGAGGATGACTGGTTCGAGTACGTGGGCATCTTCCTCGACTCCGACACGGTGGGAATGGTCAAGGCGGCGGTCGACGGACTGCGCCGCTTCAGCTCCGCCCGCGTGATGGCCGCGCTGGAGCGGAAGATGCGCGCCGGCCCGCGCGTCATCCGCCTCGCGGTGCTCGGAGCGCTGGAGGCCATCGGCACCGACGCCGTGCTGCCGCCGCTGGTCGACGCCCTCGCCCACAACCAGATCCCGGTGCGAAACCGCGCCGCCGAAGTTCTCAAGCAGCTCTCGATGGAGGGCAAGCTCGACGTCTCGCGGACGGTGATCTGGCTGCTGCGCAGCCGCGACGTCAACGTACGCCGGATGGCGACGGAGATCATCCGCACAGTCGCCGATCCCGATCAACAGCTCTGGCCAAAGCTGATGGGCGTGCTGCGGGACGAGGACTGGTGGGTGCGCGAGCGCGTCATGGACGCGCTGATCGAACTCGGCGGCGTTCGCCTCACGGCCCACGTCGTGTCCCTGCTCACGGATGCCAGCGACGTGATCCGGCGCTTCGCGGTCAGCGTGCTCGGCCGGATCAAGGATCCCAAGGCTTTGCGCTCGCTGGTGCAGATGGCCACCGAGGATACCGATTGGTGGGTGAAGGAGACCGCCATCGAGTCGGTGGCTGCGATCAACGACGCGCGCACGGTCCCGCACCTCCTGCACATCATGGCTGCAGATGCCGACGTGCAGCCGGTGTGCATCCAGGCGCTGATCGACATGGGCGTGAAGACAGCAAGCCCGCAGGTTGCGTCCCTCTGCGCATCGGAAAGCGCGGACGTGCGGTACCTGGTGGTGAAGTATCTCGACAAGTTCGATGCCAACGATCAGTCGGGGGCGGTGGCGAAGCTGAACGACGATCCGCATCCCAAAGTGCGCTCAGCGGCGCGCGATCTGATCACCCGCTGGCGGATCACTGCCCAAGGGAAGCCAGCGCACGCGGTCCCGCTGCTCGACCGGCTCCTCCTTCAGCTCGCACAGGCCGAGGGCGACGACCTGATCATCGCTTCCGGCAAGCCCGTGTTCATGAAGAAGGTCGGACGCGTCAACGCCGTGAACGCGACGCCGCTGGAAGAAGAGCAGGTCAAGGCGCTGCTTTTGCCGCATCTCTCCACCGACCAGCTGATGGCGCTGCAGGCGATGCAGGACGTCGACTACTCGCACGAGGTGAAGAGCGAGGGGCTACGGTTTCGCGCCAACATCTTCTACCAGCTGGGAGGCCTCTCCGGCGTCTTCCGGCGCATCCGCGGGACGCTGCCGCAGTTCGAGAAGCTCGGCCTGCCGCCGCTGGTCCGTACCTTCGGCGACCTCAAGAACGGGCTGGTGTTGGTGGGCGGGCCGACGGGCTCGGGCAAGTCGACCACGCTCGCCGCGCTGATCGATTACATCAACCGGACCGCGTCGCGGCACATCATCGCGCTCGAGGATCCCATCGAGGTGATCCACAAGCGCAAGGAGAGTCTCGTCAACCAGCGCGAGGTCGGCAGTCATACCCGCACCTTCGCCGCCGCCCTGCGATCGACGCTGCGCGAGGACCCGAACGTCATCCTGGTCGGCGAGATGCGCGACCTGCCGACCATCGAGTTCACCGTGGTCGCGGCGGAAACGGGCCACCTGGTGTTCGGGACCGTGCACACGGTTTCCGCCGCCACCACCGTCGACCGCATCGTCAGCGCGTTTCCCCCGGGACAACAGCAGCAGGTGCGCTCGACGCTCGCCGACTCCCTGCGCGCCGTGGTCTGCCAATATCTCATGAAGGAGAAAACCGGCCCGGGTCGCGTGCTCGCCGTGGAGCTGCTGGTGAACAACGAAGCCGTCTCCAACCTGATCCGGAAAGGAAAGGCCTTCCAGCTTCCCTCGGTGATCTCCACCTCTCGCGAGCAGGGCATGCAGCTGATGGATTCCGACCTGATGCGTTTGGTGAAGGAGAACCGGATCAGCGCCGCCGACGCGTACGTGAAGGCGCTGAGCAAGAAGGATTTCGAGCCGCTGCTGGATGCGGAGGAAAAGCTCGCGCAGCAGAAGCGCATTCCGATTTTCAAGCCGTCGGCAGCCATCCCCACGCGGCCGCAACCGATCGCCGCAGTCCGTACGGCACCGGCAACGAGGAAGGAATAGATGGCCCGGATCGACTCCTTCCTGCGACTGGTGGCGGAGCAGGGCGCGAGCGACCTGCATTTCCATGCCGGCAACGTGCCAATCATCCGGTACGAGGGCGCGCTGATGCCGCTTCCATTCCGCGTGCTCTCGGAGGTGGAGACCAGCCGGTTCCTGCTCGAGCTTCTTGCCGAAGACCAGCGCGCCGAGTTCGAGAAGACGCAGGAAGCGGACCTCGTCTACGCGATCGAGGGCGTAGCGCGGTTCCGGGTGAACATCTTCGTGCAGTCGCAGGGGCTGGGCGCCGTGTTCCGCGTGATCCCCAACAAGGTCCCCACGCTGCAGGACCTGCGGCTGCCCCCGGCGGTCAAGAAGCTCACCCTGCTGGCCAACGGGTTGGTGCTGGTCACCGGCCCCACCGGATCGGGGAAGAGCACCACGCTGGCGGCGATGGTGGACGAGATCAACAAGTCGTCGCAGCGCCACGTGATCAGCATCGAGGATCCGATCGAGTTCCTCCACCAGCCCATCAAGGGCGCCATCACGCAGCGGCAAGTGGGAAAGCACGCCGAGTCGTTCTCCAGCGCCCTGCGGTCGGCGCTGCGCGAGAGTCCCGACGTGCTGGTGGTCGGCGAGATGCGCGATCTGGAGACCATCCACCTCGCCATCGCCGCGGCCGAGACGGGCGTGCTGGTGATCGGAACGCTGCATTCGAACAGCGCCGCGAAGGCGATCGACCGCATCATCGACGTGATCCCGGAGGAGAGCCGCGACCAGGTGCGCAGCACGCTCTCCGTGCTCTTGCGCGGCGTGATCTCGCAGCACCTCGCCAAGCACGCCAGCGGAGAGGGGCGCGTGGCGGTGATGGAGGTGCTGCTGCAGAGCTACGCGGTCGCCAACCTGATCCGCGAAAACAAGATCTTCCAGATCGACGGCTATCTCGACAGTGCCTCCAACGACGGCAGCGGGATGCAGAGCCTCGACGCCAGCCTGTTCAGGCTGCTCAAGCAGGGCGACATCACCGTCGAGGAGGCGATCAAGCTCGCGAATCTACCCGAGTCGCTCAAGCGCCTGGCGGCGGAAATGCAGGAGGAGTGATGGATGCCAAGGCCCGCGAGAAGGCGCTGGATCGAGCGCGGGGCCTGGAGAAGGCCGGGCAAGGCGACGCCGCCGCGAGACTCTTCCGCGACGTGGGCGCGGTGGAGGAAGCGGCGCGCGTGCTCGGCTCGCTGCGGCGGCCGCGCGACGCCGGGCAGCTCTTGCTGGAGAGCCTGGGAGTGCAACCGGGGCAGGTCGGACGGCTCGATTCTGCGGGAAGGAAGCGCGCCCTGATGGCAGCCATCTTCTTCGGGCGCGCGAGGGAGAACCAGACCGCAGTGCAGATGTTCATGGCCCTCGGCGAGCAGCAGCGCGCGGTGGAGGTCCTGCAGAAAGCCGGCGATTCGGTAGGCGCTGCGAAGCTGTCCTCGATGAAGCCGGGGCAGTTCGAGACCGGGCCGCTCCTGGCGCCGTCGAAGGCCACCGCCGTGGGCGGGCAGGCCGTCTCGATGGTCTCGGCGCAAAAGCTCGAGCAGCAGGGCAAGCACGAAGCTGCCCTGCAATCGTACGTGCAGCTGAAGCGCTTCGCGGACGCAGCCCGCATGGCGAAAGTGCTGGGGCGGAAGGCCGACGCGGCCCAACTCTACGCCGACGCGGGGGCGCCGTTCGAGGCCGCGCAGGCCTACCTCGAGCTCGGGGATACCGGAAAGGCGCTGGAGAACCTCTGCCGCGTACCCGCCGAAGACGCGCAGTACCGCGTGGCGGCGGCCATCGCGGTGCGCCTGGCTACGAACCTCAACGTGCTCGATTTCCGCTTCGAGCACTTCGTCGGCCCGTACGTGCGCAGTGGGCCGCGCGACGCCGCGGAGCTGCAGGTCTTCGACCTGCTCGCGGCGCTGTACGACTCGCATGGGTTTCCCGAGAACGCCCGCGAAGCGTTGCAGAAGCTGCTCGCAGCGCAGCCCGCGCATCCGGGCGCGCGCGAGCGCCTGGGCCGCGTCGAAGAGCAGCTCCGGCCTTCGGCGATGGTCGCGCGCCAGGTCCTCTCCAACGCGGACCTCCACAAGAAGCGCATGCCGTCGTTGCCGGACCTGGGCGATCTGCCGGATTTGCCCGGCGGCGGCTCGGCCACGATTCTTCGCACCGATCCCGGGTTGTTGAAGAAGGTGAGCAGGTCGCCGGAAACCACGCCGCCGGAATTGCTCGCGGAAGCCGAAGTCGTGGTCGGACAACCCGTCTCTTCCGAGGAGAAGTTCGAAGTCGGCGCGACCGTGGCCGGCCGCTATCGCCTCGAGGCGAAGATCGGCCAGGGTGGCATGGCGACCGTCTTCCGCGCGTTCGATCTGGAGCTGGAGGAAAACGTCGCGCTCAAGGTCTTCAACCTGGAGCAGGCGTCGGAGGTGCTCGTGGCGCGGTTCAAGCAGGAGCTTAAGCTCTCGCGCCAGCTCATCCACCCGAACATCATCCGGCTGTACGACATCGGCGCGCACAACGGACATCGGTACATCAGCATGGAGCTGCTGGTGGGCAAGAGCCTCAAGGACTGCATGCGCCAGCCCATCGAGTTCCGCACCGCGCTCGGGTACCTGCTGCAGGCGTGCCACGGCCTGCAGGCGGCGCACGACGCGGGCGTCATCCACCGCGACGTAAAGCCGGACAACTTCTTCGTTACCGAGGACGGTATCCTCAAAGTGATGGACTTCGGCATCGCCAAGCAGTACGCCACGCCGGGTGTGACGGTGGCCGGGGCCATCGCTGGAACTCCGCTCTACATGTCGCCGGAACAGATCGGAAACTTCAGCACCGTGACGCACCTGACCGACATCTACGCGCTGGGCGTCTGCGCCTACGAGATGTTCACCGGGCAGGTGCCGTTCTTCCACGAGGAGCTGGTGCCGATCCTGATGATGCACGTGAACAACCGACCGGTGCCGCCGCGGGAAAAGAACCCGCACGTGCCAGCCGAGCTGGACGCGATCATCGTCCGGCTGCTCGCCAAGGACCCCAGGCAGCGGTACCAGAGTTGCCGCGAGCTGGCGCAGGAGCTGGGCGCGATTCGCGACGCGTACGCATGATCGGCGTTGCGCTCGCGCTCGCGGTGGGCGCATCGGACAAGGTCGACGTGCGACCCGCGGCGGATCTCACCGTCGCCGGAGTGGCCCTCGTCGGATGGATCGTTCCGGAGCTCTCGCGGAACCAGCTCGTGCCGGCCCACTGCCGGCTCTGCGACGGCGCCGACAATACCGGCCTTCCCGGGACGGGGTCGCGCGGCTCGCTGAACGGCGTCGACGCCTGGTTTCACGACGCCATGACGGGATGGGTTTTGTCGCGGTCGACGGCGGGCGTCGCCAGCGACGTCGTCGCGTACCTTCTCGTGCCGGCTGCGGCGATTGCCGGCGCCTGGACCACGACGGGGCCGCACGCAAGCGACGGGGCCGATTGGCGTGCCGTGTCCATTGTCATGGAGTCGGCTCTCCTCTCCGGCGCCCTCGCGGAGGGTGTGAAGTTCATCGCCGCGCGCAAGCGGCCATACGTGCGCTACGGCACCGGCGAAGCGGAGGGAACGTACGGCGTGACCGACGTGGGCAGCCACCTCGGCTTTCCCTCAGGCCATACCGCGTGGGTGACGTCGCTCGGCGTCGCCCTGGCGACCACCGCGACCATTGAGGAATCCGCCGCGGCTCCGTGGCTCTGGGCCGGCGCCGCCGTCGGCTCAGTGACGACCTCGGCGCTGCGCATGATCGCTGAGAAGCACTACTTCACCGACGTGGCGGCCGGCGCCGCCATCGGGGCGGCCTGCGGCGTCGTCGTGCCGCTCCTCCACCGGCGCGGCGGGCCGTTGTCCAGCGGCTCGCTGTCGGTTGCCGCGCAGGGGCCCTCGTTTGCGCTGACCGGCCGTTTCTAAGGCGGTAGATTCCCGCGCATGACCCATCCGCTCGCCGGAAAGCCGGCCCCGCGCGAATTGTTGATCGATGTCGAGCGGCTGCGCCGGCTCTATTACGAAGAGAAGCCCGATCCCGCGGATCCGCAGCAGCGCGTGGCGTTCGGGACCAGCGGCCACCGCGGTACCGCACTGAAGCGTGCGTTCAACGAGGCGCACATCCTCGCCGTGACCCAGGCCGTCTGCGAGTACCGCAAGGCCCAGGGGACGAGCGGCCCGCTTTATCTCGGCAAGGACACGCACGCGCTCTCGGATCCGGCGCAGGACACTGCCCTGTCGGTTCTCGCGGCCAACGACGTGCACGTCCTCTGGTCGCGCCGCGCCACGCCCACGCCGGTGATCTCGCACGCGATCCTCACGTACAACCGCGGGCTCTCGCGCGGGTTCGCGGACGGGATCGTGATCACGCCGTCGCACAATCCGCCCGAGGATGGTGGCATCAAGTACAACCCGCCGAGCGGCGGACCGGCCGACACCGCGGCGACGGGATGGATCGAGAACCGCGCGAACGACCTCTTGCGGAACCCGGACTCGATCGGACGCGCAGTGCGGCCCGGGATGCTTGAGGAGCACGATTTCATCACACCTTACGTGCGCGATCTGGGCAACGTCGTCGATCTGGAGCCCGTGCGCGGGTTGCGGCTGGGAGTCGATCCGCTCGGCGGATCGAATCTCGATTACTGGGATCCGATCGCGTCGGAGTACGGCCTCGACATCACCGTGGTGAACCGGACGGTCGATCCGACGTTCGGGTTCATGACGGTCGATCACGACGGCAAGATCCGGATGGACTGCTCGTCGCCCTACGCAATGGCGAAGCTGGTGGGGCTCAAGGATCAGTACCAGCTCGCCTTCGGCAACGACACGGACTCCGACCGGCACGGGATCGTCACGCCCGGCGCCGGGCTGATGAACCCCAATCACTATCTCGCGGTCGCGATCCAGTACTTGTTCACGAACCGGACCTGGCCGGCTCGCGCGGCAGTGGGGAAGACGCTCGTGTCTTCCGCGCTGATCGATCGTGTGGCGCGGAAGATCGGGCGGACGCTGCGCGAGGTGCCGGTCGGGTTCAAATGGTTCGTCGACGGGCTCCTCGACGGGTCGCTGGGCTTCGGCGGAGAAGAGAGCGCCGGCGCGTCATTCCTCCGCCTTGACGGGAGCGTGTGGGCCACGGACAAGGACGGGATCATCATGGACTTGCTCGCGGCCGAGATCCTCGGACGCACCGGCAAGGATCCTGGCGTGCTCTATCAGAAGATCTCCGCCGAGCTCGGACGCCCGGTGTACACGCGCATCGATGCGCCCGCGACAGCGGCACAGAAGGCGGCGCTGAAGAAGCTCTCCGCCGACGCAGTCCGCGCCGGCACGCTCGCTGGGGAGCCAATCACGGCGAAGCTGACGAAGGCGCCAGGAAACGGCGCCGACATCGGCGGCCTCAAGGTCGTCGCGCAGAACGGCTGGTTCGCAGCTCGGCCGTCAGGTACCGAGGACGTCTACAAGATCTACGCGGAAAGCTTCCGCGACGAGACGCACCTGCAACGCATCGTCGACGAGGCGAAAGCCATCGTGGCGGAAGCGATCAAGACGGTCTGACCGCGGCGAATTCCGGGACGAATCGGCGGGGTGCGTTAGACTTCGAGGATGCCCTTCGACCCCGGCGCTTCCTTCGGCAAGTCGCTGTTCTTCGGCGACATCCTCGAGGACCAGCTCTTCCCCTACCCGGAGATGCCGCGAGACCAGGCCGAGCTGGTTGCGCCGATCTGCGAGACCATCGACCGGTACATGGCCGGGATCGACAGGCGCAAGCTGGATCGCGACGGTGAGTTCCCTGCGGAGCTGCTCCAGTCGCTGAAGGAGATGGGCCTGTTCGGGCTGATCGTGCCGGAAGAGCACGGCGGCCTCGGGCTCTCCAACTCCGGTTACGCGAGAGTGATGCAGCAGGTTGCTTCCTGGGACGCGTCGATCGCCGTGACCCTCGGCGCCCATTCCAGCATCGGTTTCAAAGGCCTCCTGCTGTTCGGCAACGACGCGCAGAAGCGGCGCTACCTTCCGAAGCTCGCATCGGGCGAGAACATCGCTGCGTTCTGCCTGACCGAGCCGGGGAGCGGGTCGGACGCGTTCTCGATCAAGACCAGCGCGCGCCGTGACGGCGACTTCTACGTCCTCAACGGGCAGAAGCTCTGGATCACCAACGGCGGCATCGCGGACTTCTACACCGTGTTCGCGAAGACGACTCTGGATACGGCGGAGCAGAAGGGAAAGATCACCGCCTTCATCGTCACCCGCGACCTCGGCGGCATCACGCACGGCCCGCACGAGGACAAGATGGGGATTCGCGCCTCGAACACGACCGCCGTCTTCTTCGACAACGTGCGCGTGCCTGCGACGAACGTCCTCGGCGAGGAAGGCAAGGGCTTCAAGGTGGCGATGAGCATCCTCAACCACGGCCGCACCGGCCTGGGCGCTGGCGCGGTGGGAGGGCAGCGCAAGCTCCTTCAGCTCGCGATCGCGCATGCGGCCGAGCGCAAGCAGTTTGGCCGTCCGCTCGCGAGCTTCGGCAAGATCAAGGAGAAGCTCGGGCGGATCGCGACGAACCTCTACGTCAGCGAGTCCCTCTGCTACTTCGTCTCCTCGACCATCGATCGCGGGGCGGTCGACTACTCGGTGGAAGGAGCCGCCACCAAGGTCTTCAACTCCGAGGCGGTGTGGAGCGCCACCGACGAGGCGCTGCAGATCGCCGGCGGCATGGGCTACATGCGCGAGCAGCCCTACGAGCAAGCGATGCGCGACACCCGCATCAACCGCATCTTCGAGGGGACGAACGAGATCCTGCGGCAGTACATCGGGCTGACCGGGCTGCAGAAGCCAGGCGAGTACCTGAAGGGTCTCGGCAAGGATCTGTCGAGCTCGCTCAGGGACCCGATCAAGGGATTCGGGCTCTTGCGCGAATACGCCGTCCGGAAAGCGCGCCAGACCGTGCCGATGCAGGCAGTGCCCTACGGGCGGACGCCGCAGATCGGCAAGGCGCATCCCACTTTGCACGAGCAGGTCGTGTACCTGGAGGACGCGGCCCAGGCGCTGGCCGCGCTCTGCGAGACGTCGCTGCGCAGGCATGGGCGCAACATCGTCGAGCAGCAGCTGCAAGTGGGCCGCATCGCCGACATCGCCATCGATCTGCTGGCCCTCGCCGCCGCCCTCGCCCGCACGACACGGATCATCGAGCAGCGCGGCGTGGAGAAGGCGAAGAACGAGATCTCGATGACGTATACGTTCTACTCGGACGCGCGGACGCGCATCCGCGCCAACTCGCGCGCCAGCGGCGGGCACAACAACGACCAGTCGCTCCAGGACGTCGCCGACGCGGCCGTCGCCGCCGGCGGCTACCAGAACGACTTCCTCAAGTGAGAGCACCGGGCGCTCCAGGACGGAGCGCCCGGCACCGACCAGCTTAGAGCGAGAGCACCCCAGTCCGGATCAGGTAGGCGAGCTGCGCCCGTTGTCCGGAGTCGAGCAGCGCGTGGATCCGCCCGAGGGCCTTGATCACCGCATCGCGCAGCCGCTCGGCGCTCTTCACCCGCAGGTCGCCGCCCTCGCGCGCGCGGGCCTCGTCGAACGCGTCGAGCCCGAGCGCGTCGGCGAACGACGCGACCGTCCGGCGATCGTCCACGGCCGCCTGCGCGCGCTCGGTCTTCAGCTCGTCGAGGATCTTCGCGAGCTGCGAGACCTGCTCCTCGCTCAAGTTCAGCTTGTAGGCCAGGAACCGGAGCGGCCTGCGGACGCCGAATGCGCCGCTGCCAAAGTCGTCTCCGGGACCGCGCCACGGGCCGGCTTGCCAGCCGCCACCTTCACCCGCGGAAGCGCCTTCGCTGCCGCAGCCGTGCCGGCGCGCGTTCTTCCACCACCACATCATGCCTGGATGCATCGTTCCTCCAACTCGCCGGGGCCATTCGCTCCCGGCGGGGATTTCGGGCGTGGGCACCATGCCTCACGCCGTCCCTTGAACCTAACCTCCGCGCCCGCCACGTCAACACCGCGGCGCGCCATCGGCTTTTCCCCAGTCAGATCCTTTTGCTGAAGGCGGCGTTCACTCAGCGCAGGAGGTGCTGCCATGATGGCTGTCCTGTTCCTGGTTGCAGCGGCGAACGTGCCGCGGATCGACGTGGCGTTCGCTCTCGATACCACCGGCTCGATGGGCGACGAGATCGATGTGGTGAAGGAGAAGATCGTCGCCATCGCGCGCAACGTCTCCGCCGGGCAACCGCGACCCGACGTGCGCTTCGGAATCGTCGCTTTCCGCGATCGCGGCGACGCCTACGTGACCAAGGCGTTTCCCTTCTCGCGAGAAATCGCGGACGTGCAGAAAACGCTGCGGAGCCTCGACGCGGAAGGTGGCGGCGACGAGCCCGAATCAGTGGCCGAAGGCCTGTACGCCGCCGTGCACGAGCTGCAGTGGGATTTCTCGAAGAGCACCGCGCGGCTGATCTTCCTCGTTGGGGATGCCGGCCCGCATCACTATCCGGATGGCAAAGACTGGCGGAAGGTCGCTTCGGAAGCGGCGGAGAAGGGGATCACCATCAACGTGATCGCCTGCTCCGGTCTGTCTGCTGAAGGAGAGCGCGTGTTCGAGAGGATCGCGAAGATGTCGGACGGGACGATGACGCACCTGACGTACACCCGGGTTGCCCAGAGGGCCGACGGGCGCAAGTTCAGCGTGCTCAACGAAGGCGGCAAGACCTGGGTCGCAGACCGGAAGCTGAAGGAGTCTGAATGGAAGAAGGGCGCCGCCGCGCTCGCGAAAGAGGGCAAGATCCATGTCGCTGCCGCTCCGCCCCCGATCCCTGCAGATACAGTTCCGATGAACAACCTCGACGCCGAGATCGCCAGCACCGTCCGCGCCAAGGCGGAGTCGCTCGGAGTCAGCTACTGAAGGCGCCGGCGTGGATGGGGTACATTCCCGTCCACGCCGATGATCACCGTCCTCGAGATCCTGGAGAGAGCGCGGAGCGGGGGCCAGCGGCTGCCCTACAACGAGGCCGCGGTCCTGTTCGCGGCCGCCGTGCGCCTCGCCGCCGCGCACGATTCCACGCTGCGCGCGCGGCTCCTCCAGATCGACGATGCAGGCGGGCTGCGCCTGGCGCCATTCGACGAAGACGAGCCCGAGGCGGACCCTGCGTATCTCGCGCCGGAGCTGCTCTCGCCCGATGCTCCCGACAAGAACGACCCGAAGGTGCAGGTGTACGCCGCAGGTGTGCTGGGTTACGAGCTGCTGACTGGCAAGCACGCGCCGCTCTCCGGTCACTCCACCGACCTCTCCGGGCCCCTCGGCGAAGTGCTGCAGCTGGCGCTGGCCTCCGACCGGCGGACGCGCATCGAGGACCTCAAGCAGCTCGAAGAGGCGGTGGAGGGAGTGCAGCCGCGGCCGCCGGCGGAAGGCGAGCGGAACATTCTCGTCTCTTTACGGCACCGCTCGTCGCGCCCGCCGCCGGAGAAGGACGCCGTGGCGAGACTGATCGACCGGCTGCAGCAGCTCGAGACGCAAGTCGCGACCCTGGGGAGGGTGCAGTCGCGCATGGAGGCGGCGCAGCGACAGTCGCTGGAGACGATGGAGCGGTTCGAAGTGGGTCAGCTCCGCGCTGGCGATGCAGGTCGGCGGCGGCAGCCTGTGGTTGCCCCGGCCATCCTCGCCGGCACGCTGTCGGCTGCGGCCGTCGTCGCTGTGGCGTGGGCGCTGGGCGTGTTTGCGTTTCCTGTGCCGCGGCCTCCGCCTCCGCCGGCGACGGCCGAATCCGCGCCGCCGGAGGCGAAGCCCGCAACGACGGAACCGAAGCCCGCAGCCGACGCAACGCCCGTCGCCAACGAAGCGAAACCTGCGCGCAGTGAGCCTCCGGCTTCACGCGACGCGAGCTCTACCCAGATCAGTGCGGACGCTGCCGCCGAGGCGGAGACTGCCCCAACCGATGCCGCTGCAACAGTCGAATCGAAGTCTGCCCAAATCAACCCCGGGGACTCGGCCGCCGACGCCGGCGCCGGCGCGGCGGGGGACGGCGGCACCGCCCCGCAAGCCGCCACCTCCGCGCCGCCCGCGAGAAAGCGCGCGGCCGGCCCCAGCTCGCAGGCCGCCATGCTGCACGCACTCGCGCTCTCGCAGGTCCGCCGCGGCGAGGCTGCCCTGGAACAGGGCAACACCGACGATGCGCTGGCCAGCTTCCGCGCTGCGCTCGAGAACGAGCCCACCATCGCCGTCGCCTTCCGGGGCCTGGGCATGGCGTACGCGATGCAGGGACACGACGCGGAGGCGCTGCAGGCGTACGACAAGTACCTGCGCCTCTCGCCGAAGGCGTCGGACGCGCCGGAGATCCGCAAGTCGATCCGCGAGCTGCGCACGCGCGCGAAGGGCGCAGAATGATCAGTCGCGGCCGCCGAAGGCGGCCTAGCGACTGCGCCTCAAGGCTGTACAAGTCATGAGATGTGTCCTAGCGCGGCCGGCGCGCGAACATCCCGGAAGACCGCACGAAGTAGACGCGTTCCCCCTGCCTGTCGAAGAGCTCCCCGAACGTAGCCACGGTGCCGCGGCTGGGGCTCTTCGACGACGGTCTCACGGATGTGATGGTGACGCGCCCCCGCAGCACGTCGCCGGGGCGCACCGGTTTGAGCCAGCGCAATTCATCGACGCCGGCCGACCCCAGGCTCGCCGAATCCAGCAGCAGCCCGCGCACGAGCAGGCCCATGTACATCGACGCGGTTTGCCAGCCGCTCGCGATCAGCCCGCGGAACATCGAGTGCTGCGCCGCCGCCTGGTCGACGTGGAACGGTTGCGGATCGTACTTGCGGGCGAACTCGAGAATCTCGGCCTCGCTGATGCTCGCCTCCCCCAGCTCGTAGACCTGTCCCTCGGCGAAGTCTTCGAAGTAACGCATGAGCTATCTCGCCAGTTGCAGCGTCACCTCGCGCAGGAACCTGACGCCGTCGCCGATCCAGCGGATCGGACGCCGCTCGTCCGCGCCGTGCGCCGCGCGGCCGGCGCGAGCGTCCTCGCGGGTCCCCGGAGCGCCGCCGAGGCCATAGGACTGGATGCCGACTTCGCGCAGGTGCCGCGAATCCGTCGCGCCGGTCCCCATCGCGTGCACGACTGCCACATCACCCCAGACGGCGCGTGCGGCAGCGTGCACGGCATCGTTCACCGCGCCAGCGATCGGCGACGGCTTCGCCGAGTAGAAGTCTTCTGTCGGCTTCAGGTCGACGGCCGCATCGCCGATGGCCTGCGCCAGCTTCGTCTGGGTCTGCTCCCGCGTCTCATCGGGCAGGATGCGGCAATTCACAGTCGCTTCCGCCGTGGTGGGCAAGACGTTGTCCTGCGGCGCGGCTTTCAGCATGGTCGTCACGCAGGTAGTGCGGAGCTGGGCATTCGCAAGCCGGTCCTTGCTGATCAGGGCATCGTCCTCGGGCGAGACGGTGCCCGTATCCGCCACGCGCTTGAGCGCGTCGGACAGCGGCGGCTTCTCGTATCGGGCGGAGAGGGCGATCCCTTCGCGCGCCTCCGGGGTGACCTTGGCAGGAAACCGCAGCTCGCCAATCCGCTGCAGGGCGCGGGCGAGCGTCACGACCGGATCGACATCCGTGGGCGGCACGGACGAATGACCGCCCTTTCCCTTCACGGTCAGGTGGTAGCTCTGGAAGGTCTTCTCGGCCACGCCGATCTGCACTGCTTCCATCCGCGAAAGATCGGGCGCCACGAGCAGGCTTCCGCCCTCGTTCAACGCCAGCTCGGCATCGAGCAGATCACGGTGGTTCTGCGCCAGCCACCTCACGCCGACCAGCCCGCCCGTCTCCTCGCCCGCCGTGAGCGCGACGATCAGGTCGCGCGAGAGCTTCTGCGGACCGCGCGCCGCTTCCAGCGCGATGGCCGTGAACGCGGCGGCCATCGCCTTGTCGTCGCTGACGCCGCGCGCATAGAGAAAGCCGTCCTTCTCGGTAGGCTGGAACGGCGGCACCGTCCATGGTTGCCCTTCCACCGGCACGACGTCGATGTGTGCGAGCAGGAGCAGCGGCCGCTTCTTGCCGGTCCCGGGGACGCGGGCGATCAGATTTCCACGCCCCGGCGCCGACTCGAGGATCTGCGCGCGAATGCCCGCCTGCTGGAAGCGGGCAAGCACCGGCTGCAGCGCCGCCGTCTCGTTGCCGTGGCTCGTATCGACGCGCAGGAGCTGGTCGAGGATCTGGCGGGCTTCGGTTTCGACGGCGGTGGCCGCGAGCGCGACGCAGGCGAGCGCGAGAAGCATCTGTCACCTCCCGTGGGGCGCGCACCCTACCACGCGCCTCCACGGGTCGCGCTCCTGTCTATTGGCACTGTGGCTTGTGAAGCTGGATATTGCCGCCCGCGAGGAAGTTGTCAGAGTTTACTGGAGCCCCGTTCAAGAGCAATTGGAACCTGTCGACTCCGCGGCCTGACTCAGCATTATCGGCGACGTCCGCCTCATATGATTCGGTGGTGCCATCGACGTCGGCCAAGCCGAGCGTCTTCCTGCCGTTCGATCCGAAAGCAGGGTACGCGCCGTAACCGGTCACTGCGGTTCCTTTGACGCGCAACGGCTTGCCGTGGTCGAGGTACATCAGGTGACCCCAGAACAACCCGTTCTTGATGCCACCCGCCACGGCGAAGTTTGCCTTGGCATTCGGATCTGACGGCGATGCAATCCATCCCCCACCGGTGACGAAGTCGGCGGCGGTCGCGTCGCACGGCGGCGGCGACGCAGGACAGGTGATGTCGGCATGTGCATGGGAGACGATCACCTCGGCGAGCGGCGCCGATCCCGACGCCGGGTTGTTGACTACGACGTGCAGGGCGTTGACGTCCATCGTGCCCGACTGGCCGTTGACCGAGCTCGACTGCTCGTTGATCACGACTGACCCTGCATTGAGCGGCAGTGGGACGGTCTGGTTGGTGGCTCCGGAAACGTCGATGCTCTGACCGTTGATGACGACTTTGGCCAGATCGGACCTGCCGCTGACGGATGGGCTTGTCCCTGTGCATTGGGCGCTGGCCTCCGACATCAGGAAGTCGGCGGCGATCGTGTTTCCGGCGGCAGTCAGGCTGAGATCGGCGACCGATGCCTCTGACCGGCTCGCGTTTCCCCGGCCGATCGTCGTGGCATGTGCAACGTCAGCTCCATTCAAGCCCCCGGCGGTGCCCAGCGAGATCGGCGGGACGTCCAGAAGGGAGGCTTCCTGCGCGCCTCCACTGGAAGGGAGGGGACCGGTGTCGGCGACGGTGATCGGCAAGAGCGGCGGGACGGTGGCCTGTACGACGTAAGCCTGCCCACTGAAAGTGGGCGTGGAGGATGTCTGCGCGATGCTCCTTGCGGGTGCAGCGAACAGCGACATCAGGGCGACGAGGATGAAGCGGCGCGAAGCATGACATGTCTTCTCGTGTGCCACAGACACAACCCAATCCTTTCTCTTTGCCAGCTGCCTGAGCGCAGCGGCGGTCGAAGGCAACCTGGGGCACTTCGCCGCAAGCGCCATTCGGCAAGATTGACGAGAGAAGAAGATCGTCCCGAAATCGCGGTCACTTAAAGGTTTCGCCAATGATGGAATTGGATTTTCAAGTCGTACTTTTCGAAATTTGCAGACTCATGCGAGCAAAGCAAAGCAACGATGCGCGCCGCCCTGGGCATCTATCCATCGAGGAGGGCCACCTGTAATCTGCCAGCGCAGATGACCGTGTGCCGACCTGCTTCATCCACCAACGCGCGGTGCTGCTCGGCTCGTTTGCCGTGTGGGCTCAAGGTTCGAGGGACAGTCGTGGTCACGGACGCCGTCAACCGCGTGGCGATCGGTCGGACGCCGGGCGATCAGGCGCCGATCTCGCGAAGCGCGCGAGACTCTACGACTTTGCGAGAGATGCGAAGCGCCTGGCGTATTCCGTCCCGGCCGCAGAATCTTCGTGCTTGAAGTAGACGAAGACCTCGCCGGTGTACGTCTTCACGAACTCTGCCCATTTCAATAAAGCCGCAGAGTCGTAGTCCTGGCGGCGCAGACGCAGGTACCCGAAGTCCGCCGTGCGCACCGCGGGCGTCGCCAGCTCCTCGTTCTCCGCGATGCACAGCGCCGCCCCGGCGTCGCGCAAGGCTGCGTACGTCTCATCCGCGAACCAGCTCGCGTGGCGGAACTCGAAGGCCGCACGCAGGTCGCGAGGGAGCTGCTGGAGAAAGTTTCGTAGGAGCGGCAAGTCCGCCTTCAGATTCGGAGGGAGCTGGTAAAGCACGGGGGCCAGTCGCGCGCCGAGCGTACGAGCCGCGTCCACGAATCCTTCCACCAGCTCGCTGCTCTCCCGCAGCCGCTTCTGGTGCGTGATTCGCTGCCATGCCTTGAGCGCGAACCGGAACCGTTCCGGCACCTGCGCCGCCCATCCCTCGAGGGTCTTCGTCGTCGGCTTGCGGTAGAACGAATAGTTGATCTCGACGGTATCGAACTGCTCCGCGTAGTACCCGAGCATCTTCTTTGACGAGAGGTCCTCGGGGTAGAAGCTGCCTCTCCAGGCTTCGTAGTTGTATCCGCTGGTGCCGACGTGCACCGTCACGCCTGCACCAGCTTGCGATAGGTGCGCAAATGGCGCAGCGCCGCTGTTCCTTCGCCCCGCGCCTCGTAGAGTTGGGAGAGGTTGTAGTGCGCGTCGGCGCAGGCAGCGTCGGCGGCCAGCGCCGTCCGGTAGGCCAGGATCGCCTCCTCGGGCATCCGGAGGTCTTCGAGGGCGACGCCAAGATTGAACAGCGCGACCCCGTTGTCCGGGTTCAGTTCGATCGCCTTCCGATAGTGCTGGGCGGCAGCGCGAGCGTCTCCGGCTTCGTGGAGCAGCCGCCCGAGATTCACCCAGGCGCCCGCATGCGATGGATCGAGCTCCAGCGTCCGGCGGTACGCGGCCGCCGCGTCATCCGGTGCCGTTTCTTCCAGATCGCAGGCGCGCTCGTACCAGTCGGAGGCGTCGCCGCCGCGGGCCCGGATCTGCAGCGGCGCCACCTTGCGGGCCAGCTCCTTCGTCTCGAAGTCGAAGAGCACCTGTCCCGACTCCGGGCTCCACGAGGCGCGATCGTCGCCGACGACGATGCGATCTCCCTCCGCGTGGATGTGGACGCCGCGCAGCGGCCTGCCTTCGGGAAGCTGCTCCTTCAGCTTGCGCAATGCGCTGCGCACGCGCCGCGGCGCAATGCGCGCGGAGACCAGCCCTTGCGCCGTGCGCAGCAGCACCAGATCCTGGAAGGAGAACCGCAGCTCGCCGCGCGGCCCCCGCGTAGGCTCGAGGAAGCCCGCGCGCACGTACGCGCGCACCTGTGACACGGAGAGGCCGAGCATCTTCGCCACCTCGCGCGCTCCGTAGCCGCTCATCGCGGCCGAAGATCGCATGGAGGGCTACTTCCGGGAAGAAGCCTTTTTCTCCGCCTTGGCCTCGCCGGCGGCGCGCTTGGCCGGCTTCCGCTCTTCGGGCCTCGCCGGCGCGGGCGCGCTCTCCCTTGCCGGACCGAGGCCCTTGGCGGCCAGCGAAGCCTTGAGCGCCTCCATCAGATCGATGATCTGCGTCTGCGGCGCGGCGGGCTGCTCGATCTGGATCTCCTGCCCCTCGACCTTTCGCTGGATCTGCTCCTGGATGCGCGTGCGCACGTCGTCCTTGTACTTCTCGGGCTTGAACTCGTCGGTCGAGATCTGCTCGATGATCTGCCGCGCCAGCGCGAGCTCCTGGTCCTTCACCTCGGCGGGCTCGACACCGACTTCCGAGAACGGGCGGATCTCGTCGGCGTACATGAGATTCTGCATCACCAGGCCGCCTTCGGGCAGCGGCCGGATCTGCACCAGGTACTGCTTGCCGCGGGCGGCGTAGCGCGCCAGCGCGGTCTTGCCGCTGCGCCGCATCGCCTCCGCCAGCAGCCGGTAGGCGCGATCGGCGCCTTTCTCCGGTCCGAGGTAGTAGGCCTTGTCGAAGTAGACAGGATCGATCTTCTCGCTGGGAACGAATTCGGCGATTTCGATCTGCTGTGACGCTTTCTCCTCCAGCGCCTTCAACTCTTCCGGCGTGAAGGTGACGTAGCGGTCCTTGGCGAACTCATACCCCTTCACCATCTCCTCGCGCGGGACCACCGCATTGTCGTCGCGCGGGCAGATGTACTGCTGCTTGACCCGGCCACCGCACTTGGCGTGCAGCATGTTGAACGAGATCGCCGCCGACGACTCGGTGGCCGAGAACAGCTTCACCGGGATGGAAACCAGCCCGAAGGAAATGGTCCCCGTAGCAAGTGGCCTCATGGGGCGTGGATGATAACCTCGCCGCACGAATGTCCAAATTGCTGGACGAATACCGGCGCAAGCGGTCGGCCGATCGCACCCCGGAGCCGATGGGCGCGGGAGCAGCGCGGCCCGGCGTTTTTGTCGTGCAAAAACACAGCGCTTCGCGCATGCATTACGACCTGCGACTCGAGTGGGACGGCGTGCTCAAGTCCTGGGCGGTGCCGCGCGGTCCGCATCCGGATCCGGCCGAGAAAAGGCTGGCAATGCAGACCGAGGATCACCCGGTCGAGTACGCGGACTTCGAGGGGGTCATTCCGGACGGGGAATACGGCGCTGGTCCCATGATCGTCTGGGACCGCGGGCTGTGGCGTCCGGTCGGAGACCCGCCCGAGGGAGTCAGGGCCGGCAAGCTGCTCTTCGAGCTGAAGGGCTTCAAGCTGAAGGGGATGTGGACGTTGGTTCGGATCAAGGGCGAGACCGGAAAGGAGTGGTTGCTGATCAAGGAGACCGGCGACGGGCACGTGCGCCGCGGCGTCGCCGAGCCCTACGAAGACTCTTCCATCCTTTCCGGTCTCGCGGTCGAGGAGCTGCGCGAGCGCGGCAAGCGGGCGGCGGGGATGCGCGCGCACTGCGAGGCGCTGAAGGCCCCGCGGCGCCCGGTGGTTGGGGAGGACGTGCAGCCGATGCTGGCCGAGCCGCGCAGCGACCCGTTCGACGACCGCGACTGGCTCTTCGAGCTGAAGTACGACGGGTTCCGTTCCATCGTCTCCCGCGACGGCGCGCGTCCGCGGATCTTCTATCGCCGCGGAGCGGACGCCACGGCGGTCTTTCCGGATCTCGCGCGCGCGTTGCTGGCGCTCCCCGCCGAGCGGTTCATTGCGGACGGAGAGATCGCGGTGCTCGACGATACCGGCCGTCCCGTCTTCCAGCGGCTGCAGAAGCGCGCGCTGCTCACCGCGCCGCGCGACGTGGAGCGCGCGGCAGCGGAGCTGCCTGCGACGCTGTTCCTCTTCGACCTTCTGGCGTTCGAGGACTTCGATCTGCGGACGCTGCCGCTGATCGAGCGGAAGAAGCTGCTGCTGCAACTCGTCCCGGCCGCGGGTCCCATTCGCGCCGTCGATTACGTCGAGGGTCAGGGCCGCGCTCTCTATGCGAGCGTGCGCGAGCTCGGTCTCGAAGGAATCGTGGCGAAGCGGGCGCAATCCGCCTACCGGAGCGGCCGATTCCGCGACTGGCAGAAGATCCGCATCGACCGCGTGGGAGATTTCGCGGTGGTGGGGTTCACGCGCGCGGAGGGATCGAGGACGGGCTTCGGCTCCGTCCACGTCGCCGTGCAGAACACGGAGGGTCTCGTCTACGTGGGGAAGGTCGGCGGCGGCTTCAGCGAGAAGGAGCTCACGTCCGCGCGCGCCGAGCTCGAAGCGCTGCGGCTGGACAAGCCGCCCTGCATGGGACCGCTTCCGGGCGGCCGCGGGCACACCTGGGTGCAGCCGAAGCTGGTGGTCGAGGTGCGCTACAAGGAGATCACCGAGGACGGGCTCTTGCGACAGCCGACGTTCCTCAGGTTCCGCAGCGACAAGGCGCCCGCCGAATGCATCGAGCCGGGGGCGCCGCCCGTGACGCTGTTGCCGCGCGAAGTCCCGTTCAGCAACCTGGACAAGGTCTTCTGGCCCGAGGACGGTTACACCAAGGGTGACCTGATCGATTACTACCGCGCGGTCTCTCCGTGGCTGCTCCCGTACCTTCGCGACCGCCCCGTGGTACTGACGCGATATCCCGACGGGATCGCCGGCAAGAGCTTCTTCCAGAAGGATGCTCCCGATTACGTTCCCGCGTGGGTGCGGACCGCGAGAGTCTGGAGCGAGGAGGGTGGCCGGGACATCGACTTCTTCGTCTGCGAGGACGTCGACACCCTCCTGTACGTCATCAATCTCGGCACCATCCCGCTGCATCTCTGGGCATCGCGGATGGCGAAGCCACAGCATCCGGACTGGAGCATCATCGACCTCGACCCGAAGACCGCGCCGTTCGAGGACGTGGTGACGCTGGCCAACGCCGTGCACGAGTTGTGCGAGGAGATCGGACTGCCCAGCTTCTGCAAGACCAGCGGGCAGAAGGGGCTCCACGTCCTGTTGCCGGTGGGAGGCCAGCTCACGCACGCGCAGTCGACGACGCTGGCGGAGCTGATCGCGCGAGCTGTCGAGTCCCGGTTTCCGAGGATCGCCACCATCGAGCGGCACATCCCTTCGCGCAAAGGGCGCGTCTATCTCGACTACCTGCAGAACGGGCACGGCAAGACCATCGCGGGCCCGTTCAGCGCGCGGCCCGTGCAAGGCGCGACGGTCTCGATGCCGCTCAAGTGGAGCGAAGTGAACGGCAAGCTCGACCCGCGCAAGTTCACGCTGAAGACCGCGCCGGCCCGGATGAAGAAGCTGCGCCAGGATCCGCTGCAGCCGGTGCTCGAGCTCAGTCCCGACCTGCAGGTGGCCCTCGCACGGCTCGCAGGCAAGCTGAGATGATCCTCCGGCGCCCCGACGGCGCTTTCTGCCTGTACGTGCTCGCACATGGCGCTGGTGCCGGAATGCGCCATCCCTTTCTCGAAAAGCTGTCCGTAGCGCTGGCATCATTCCACATCGCGACGCTGCGGTACGAGTTTCCTTACATGGAAGAAGGGCGGCGGCGCATCGATCCGCCTGCGGTCCTGCACGAACGCGTCCGCGAGGTGGTGGCTGCCGCGGCGAAGGAAGGACTTCCGCTCTTCGCCGGAGGCAAGTCGATGGGCGGCCGGATGACCTCGCAGGCCCAGGCGCTCGCGCCGCTCCCAAACGTGCTCGGGCTCGCGTTCGTCGGCTTTCCGCTCCATCCGGCCGGCAAGCGCGGCGTCGAGCGGGCCGCGCATCTGCGCGAAGTCGCGGTTCCCATGCTTTTTTTGCAGGGCACGCGCGACGAGCTGGCGCATCTCGATCTGCTGCGGCCCACCGTGGAGCGCCTGCCCCGGACGACGCTCCACATCGTCGATGACGCAGACCATTCGTTCCATGTGCGCAAGAAGAGCGGGCGCGGCGATCCCGAGGTCCTGACCGAGCTGGCGCAGACGTTCGCGCGCTGGGCTCAGCGGACGATCGGCGACTCGTCGAGCCGCGCGAGCAGGTCGGCTGGATCGCGATAGATCGCGATGCAGCCCGCCTTCCGCAATTCCGCCTCCGGAAACCCGCCACAGAGCACTCCAAGGGTGCGCACGCCGAGGCGGCCGGCGGCAATGGCGTCCCAGGGCGAGTCGCCGACGACGAGCACGCGATCCTTGCGCACATCGCCGCCGAGTCCCTTGAGCGCCACGGCGAAGATGTCGGGATTCGGCTTGCTGCGCTCGGCGTCGTCGCTGCTCGTCTCCGCGTCGATCAAGTCGTCGATGCCGGCAATCTGCTTGTACCGCGCGAGTTCGTCTCCCTTGGCCGACGAGGCCAGCGCGATCCGGAGCTTGCGCCGGAGCAGCTCCTGGAAGAGCTCCCGTACGCGCGGGAATGCGCGCACCTGGCCGAGGTACTTCCGCTTGTAGAGATCGGAGCGCCACCGATCGATCTCCTCGCCGCGCTTTTCGAATTCCTCCGGCGGGAGCAGCGTCTTCAGCAGCTCGTCGGCGCCCTTGCCGATCTGCGCGCGAATCTTCGCTAAGGAAATGCGCCTGCCGAAGTGCTCGAACGCCTCCTCCCATGCACGGGCGTGCAGGTCGACCGAGTCCACGAGGGTGCCGTCGATGTCGAAGAGCAGCGCTTCTGCGGTCATGCATCAAATTACGGCTTCGCTCCGACCGCCGCGAAGAGGCCGCCTTCGTGCCCGAGGCTCCGCATCCACCGCACTTGCGCCACCATCCGCTCGAGCGCCCAGTCGTCCTCCTGCGCGAAGAGCTCGTTCGCCTCGTCGTCCAGCAGCGTACTTGGATAGGCGCGCAACCAGGTGATCCCCACATCGCGAAACCAGCCGCGCACTTCGCCGAGGGTGTGCCGGTGCTCTTCGACGTGCCTGTACTGATCGCGGATCCACGCCTCGCGCCGATCGGGCTCGCGGAAGCGGTCGCGCAGGACGCGATCGCCGGGAATCCAGCGATAGTTGCTCAGGCGCGCTACCACGCGGCGAGCGCGAAGCGGCAGGCGCGCGAGCGCGTTGTAGAGCCCGACCACGATTACGCCGCCGGGGCGTACCAGTCCCGAAAGGGCGGCAAACGAAGCGCGCGGATCGGGCGTGTGGTGGAGAACTCCGTTGCACACCACCACGTCGAAACCTTCCTTGCGAAGGCCCGGCGCGTGAACGTCCGTCTCGACGAACCGGACGCCGCCGACACCGAATCGGTTCGCCGCGCCTTGCGCGAGCTCCAGCGCCGCGCGCGTCAGATCGGCGCCGATCACCAGGCGGCCAGCACCCGCCAGGAACAGGCTGAGCTGGCCGGTGCCGCACCCCATTTCCAGCACCGAGGCATCGTCCGGAATGGCGGCGTCGAGGCTGCGCGCAAATGCGCTCCGCGAAGCGCGCGCTCGCAGGCCGGCGTAGCTGTCGCGGGGCCCGTATCCGGGAAAGGGCGCCGTCGCATAGAAGCTGCGGACCTGCTCGGTTCGCGCGTCGCCGTCGAGCCGTAGAGCGGGAATGCCGCCTGGCGCGTCGTATTGGGCACCACACGCATCGCAGTGCAGCGCGCGGAGCGGGCCGCGGCAGCGCGGACAGGCGAGAAGATGCTCAAAAGATTGCATAGAGGAACGGCGCCAGGGCCTCGACGGTGGCGCTGACGATCAGGATGAGACCCGTCGCGCAGAGGAAGACGAGCAGCGGGGTTAGCCACTTGCGTCCCGATTCGCTTCGCCAGAGGCCACGCGCTCCGTCCGCGATGGTGGGCACCGCGTTCGCGAGCATGAGCCAGGTGCGAGCGAGCCTGCCGCGACGGCGGATCATGCGACCTCCGGAAGCGTCTGGGCCGAGCGGCGCTTCGTCACCAGGGCGTCCCCCGCGACCAGCAGATCGATGTCGCTGCGTCGGAACGTGGAATATCCTTCGACGGCGCGGTTCACGATGGGCTCACCCGAGAGGTTGAAGCTGGTGTTCAGCAGCACCGGAATGCCGGTCCGCGCGCCGTAGGCATGAAGCAACGCGTGAAAGCGTGGCGCCATCGACGGATCGACGGTCTGGACGCGCGCGGTCCCGTCGACGTGCGTGACGGCGGCCAGCCGCTCACGCCATTCCGTCCGCACCGGGAACACGCCGGACATGAAGCGCGCAAGCCGCGCTCCTCCCCGCGGAAGCTCGAAGTAGCGGTCCGCAAGCTCGATCGGGACCGCCGGCGCGAAAGGACGGAATTCCTCCCGGTACTTGATGCTGCGGTTGAGGTGCTCGCGCATGGAAGCGTCGTGGGGCGCCGCGAGGATGCTGCGGTTGCCCAGAGCGCGCGGACCCAGCTCGCAGGCGCCCTGCATCCAACCCACGATGCGCCCCTGCGCGAGCTCCTCCGCGATGCGCGGCAGCAGCTCTGGTTCCGTCAAGCGATGCGCCTCGAAGCCGTCTTCGGCAGCGATGTGCGCCAGCTCGCTCGCGTCGACCACCGGTCCCCAGTAAGGATGATCGGGAAACGCGCCGTGCCGCCTGCCGAAGTGGATCCGGTCCGCGTAGAGGGCCGCGCCGATGGCGCACCCGGCGTCGCCGGGAGCGGGTGGAACGTACAGGTTGCTGAATCCCGACTCGCGGAGGATTCGCGCATTGGCCACGCCGTTCAGCGCGACGCCGCCGCCGAGGCAGAGATCGGGGAGGCCGGTCTCACGCTGCAGCTGCCGCGCGAGGTCGACGAGAATCTCTTCCACGACGCGCTGGACGCTGGCTGCGACATCGGCGCAGCGCTGGCCTTCCGGTGTCGAAAGGTCGATCGGATCGCGGGGATCCCTCGGCGGCCCCAGAGCGTCGACGAGCTTGCGTGACCAGCCTCGTCGCGCACTCTCGTGATAGTCGAAATACGAGAGATCGAGCGCGATCCCGCCGTCTGGAGTGCGCCGCACGATCCGCCAGAGCAAATCCTCGAACGCGGGGCGTCCGTAGGCGGCGAGGCCCATCACCTTGTACTCACCCTCGTTCACGGGAAAGCCGAGATACGCAGTGAACGTCGAATAGAGCATGCCCAGCGAGTGCGGGAAGCGCAGCTCGCGCGAGATCCCGATTCGAGCCTGCCCGTCGTCGTCGATGTCGCCGCGGCCGAGGGTCAACGTTGCCCACTCGCCCACGCCGTCGGCAGTGAGGATCGCGGCGCGCTGCACAGGAGCCGTGAGAAAGGCGGTCGCGGCGTGGGACTGGTGATGCTCGCAGAACAGGATCCGGTCCGAGCGGACGCCGAGCCGCGAGGCGATGATCCCCTTGACCCAGAGCTTGCCGCCCAGCGCGTTCTGCATGGCGCGCGGAAAGCTGCGCCACGTGCGCGGGAAGCCGCGCAGGGCGATGGTCAGGATGCGATCGAACTTCAGCATCGGTTTTTCGTAGAAGACCACTGCGTCGAGCTGCTCCGGTTCGAGGTGCCCCTGCTCGAGGCACCACTCGATCGCGGAGAGCGGGAACGCGGCGTCATTCTTGCGGCGCGAGAGCCGCTCCTCCTGGACGGCGCAGATCGGCATCCCGTCGATCAGCAATGCCGCCGCGGAATCGTGGTAGTGCGCCGAGATGCCCAGGATGCGCATCAGTACTGGCTCTTCATCGGCATCGGCCGGCGCGCAGGGGCGAAGCCAACCGGCTCCGACCGCGCGGCGCGTTTCGCCAGCAGCGCGAACGGCGGCAGCAGAAGAAAGTATTGCACCAACAGCAGCAGGCGTCCGAGTACCCCGGCAACGGCGGACGCGAGGCGCAGATACGCGCTCCAGATCCTGGCCGCGCGCGCCTGCCACAGCCGAAGGCCTTGCTTCTTGGGGGAGAGCCGCGCGAGCTGCTTGCGGGTATACGTCATGTGAAACGCCTCGTCTTCGAGGATGCGCGCAAAGAGAGCACGGGTCTGCGGGTCCGCGTCGAGCACTTCCGCGTACGCGGCGAAGCGGCCGGCGGCGGCCTGTTCGGAAAGGTGCAGGAATGCGAGGAGCGTTTCGTCCGCTTCGTCCTCGACGCGCAGGTCATCGAGGCCGCGTTCGCCGGGCGCCAGCCAGTTCGCCTCGAAGCCGCGATCCGCAGTCGCTGCCGCCAACAGCTCGCGCCCGCGGCGAGCGAAGAGATCGGCGTGCCGCTGCTCGTCTCCGGCATGGCGAAAGAAGAGCCGGCGCAACACCGGATCCCGCGTCAGCTCCGCGGCGCGCGCCAGATCGCGCCCGCCGTCCGCCTCGGTCTCGGCGAATCGGAGCAGCTTGCGCGCGCGCCGTCCGGCATCGGCCCAGATCCAGCGATGCAGCGGCTTCAGCAGCCTGTCGACCGGCGAAGGGACGGGATGCACGCCGCGGACGCTAGCATGGTCGCGTCTACGCGCCGAGAGCGGAGCGGAGCGCCTGTCGATACATGTCAGTCGGCACGGCGCCCATGATCGGCGGGAGTTCAGGAATCACCACCGCGGGAATGCCCGAGACGCCTGCGTCCTCGCCTTCCTCGTGCTCGGTGGTCGCACGCTCCCGAAGCGCATTGCTGGCGATGGCCTCGTCGACCTCCGCCTCCGGCACTCCCGCATCGCGCGCGCATTCGCGCAAGACTGCCGGATCGGAAACGTCGCGCAGCTCGCGGAACATCGCGCCGAAGATCGCGTCTTCCAGCGCATCGAGCCGCTCGGGGAAGATGTCAGACACGCGCATGGCCAGCAGCTGCGCGTTCCAGCTCGAGGACGGGTACTTCATCCCGGGTTGCGGAATGGCGAACCCGAGCTGGGGAAGCATCTGCGCAGCGCGGACCCGGTGCGAGATGACGTAGTCATCGTAGAAGGGGCGCTGGCCGTCGCGCGCGACGAGCAGGTACGCGCGCCGGAGGAAGCGCACGCGATCCGCGAATTCCTTCTGGACCTCCCGCCGGCGCCCGGCCGCGACGTAGCACCAGGGTCAGAGGAAGTCGTCCCAATACCGTACAGGCAACATGATCGCCGGAAGCTGTGCATTGCAATCCGCTGCCGCACCGGAGGTGCGCCCTGCGGCTTCGCTTTGGCTTGTACATGCTAAGTACGAGCCGGTGAAAGCCCCGCGCGCCGCTTCGGCGCTCGCCGTGCTGGCCGTCTGCTCGGCGCCGGCGGGAATCATCCAGCAGCTCACGCCAGTGGGCGCTCTCGGGCTGGGATGGCTGGTGTACGGCGATCGAATTCCGCCGTTGTCCGCGGCCGGCGCCGTGCTGGCGCTTACAGGCGTGAGCTGGGGCGCCTGGCACATCTCGCGCGACGTGCTTCCCGAAGACGCTTGAGCCGCAATCAGCGGTGCGCCAGCGTGGTGCGCAGTCGCGCCTCGAGCGCATTGGCGATGCGGATGCTGCCTCGCGGGCCGGGATGGCCATCGGCGAGCAGCTCTTCCTGTGGCACTTCGACGACGACGAAGTCCAGGGCGGGCACCTCGAACAGCTCGTGCAGCATCCACTGCGGCGTGCGCCCCGTCACCAGGAAGATGCAGGGCGCGCCGCGCGCCTTGGCCAAGGCGGCCATGTCGCGGAGGCTGGCTGCGACGGCGCGCATGCCCTCGTCGACGGCCGCGTCCGACCAGTAAAGATGCTTCCACAGCCGGTACAGGGCGGAGCGCTGGAGCAGGCTTGGGGCTTCCGGGGGGACGAAGCTGCGCCCCACGAGACCGGGCATGAAAATGCCGACGACGGCTACAGGATGCTCGAGATTCGGCAGCGCATCCTTCAGTCGCACCCAGGACTGAACGGCGCGATACGCCGGACTGGCGAGGTTCACGACCTGGAGCTGCAGCCGCGTTCCGACCAGGGCAGGAAACGTCTCTTCCCACTGCAGGCCGAATCCCGCCATGGTCGACTCGCCGGTGAAGATCAGCGACGGCGAGGTGGCGTCGATCGCAGCGCCCGAAATCCGCCGCCTTTCCGCATCCGTGCGGAAGCGGATCTCGCGGCCCGAGAGCGGCTGGACGCGATCCATGGAGGCCGTGAGCGTGCGCCCGTAGCGCGGATGCGAGGTGGTGAGCGCGTCCATCGCCGTGACCAGCTCGGGGCGTATCAGCCTGTGGACCCGCCATCCAATGACGACTTCCGCGGCAGGCAGCGTCAGGAGCACCGCGAGCAGCAGACGCCGGCCCGAAGCCCCGCGCGGCAGGAAACGGACGAGGATGAGCAGGAGCATCGCGATTGCGACGGCGGCTGTCCGAGACCAGACAACGATGCCGCGGCTCGCCGGGATGAAAAACTGCTGCGGCAGGAACACGTGCTTGTCGAACCAGGCCCCGTCACTGCGCCAGGCAAATACGAAGAGAGCCACGGCGGCCAGAACGATCATGCCCTGTGCAAGTCTGCGAAGCATCCTCAGCCCGCGGCGGAGCATATGCCGCAACGTCAAGGACCGCACCGTCGTGACCAGGCACGGAGCGGATGAGTCGGGGTGCTGTGGACCGACGGTACTTGCGCGGCTATCGGCCCGGCTTTGACCCGTCTTGTTCAATCGCCGCCATCTTGGATCCCAATGGGGACTGGAAATGCGGAGTCGCGTTCCTAACTTCGTCGACCACGAGGACCCGATGGATGCAAAGTCTCGCAGGCGACGTTCCAAGGCTCGGCCGCTCCTGACAGCCGGTGCGGGGATCGCAGTGGCGGTGATCACCGGATGCGGCGGATCGGACCAGCCCATCGTGGTCGGAAACTTGAAACCGGTGCCGACTTGCGACGCCGGCGTCTGCCTGCCGGACGGGGGGCGGCCCGACGGAGCGTTCTGCGCCTGTCCCGTCGATGGCGGCGCCGATGGCGGATCTTGAGCTGTTCGAGTTGTCCCTGCTCGGCGGCGCTGCGGAGCGCCGCTACCGCCGACTCCGGCCGGAGGTCGAAGATCTGCCTTGGGGGACGCTGGATCCCGCGGCCTTTCCCGACGAGCTGGTGCTCGCAGCCCGGAAGTCCTGGACGGAGGCT